>Ga0206816_1069_pt1 | contig 26856 bp, 11 predicted proteins | sample Alteio_BWOrgCont_88_FD_152866 | JGI IMG/M metagenome (GOLD analysis project Ga0206816, IMG submission 152866) | Enriched cells from forest soil in Barre Woods Harvard Forest LTER site, Petersham, Massachusetts, United States -... | ecosystem: Environmental > Terrestrial > Soil > Temperate forest >... | reverse complement strand
GGCCTGGCAATTATTATATGATGGTGCAGGGTACTTTCAGATCAAAAATAAAATATCGGGAAAGGTGCTCGCGGGAAATGGAACGGACATTACCACACAATCCGATAATGAAAAAGCTGATAAAGCGAAATGGCACCTTGAGTGGGACGGCACAGGCTGCGCCCGGATTATCAATAAAGCCACTGGGAAAGCAATAAGTAACAATGGCACAACTGCAAACGCAGCGGTTATGGCCGCAGCAGATGCTTCTGCTGATAACCTTCGCTGGCAAATTATAGAGCAATAATTGCGTAGCATCAACGTAGAGATTGTATAAAAGGGTTGTATGAGATATTAAATAACAAGCCACGGTTTTATCCAGAGGTTCACTAAATCAACGAATTATGAGATTTTCGTTATTCATCTTACTTATACTGTCCAACCTGGCTGTTAATGCTCATTCAAACGGTAAAATAAAAATAGCGTGTATAGGTGCCAGCATTACATGGGGTGCCGGGATAGAGGGCCGTGAGCAAAATTCATACCCGGCCCAGTTACAAAAAATGCTTGGCGATGACTACGATGTTATTAATTATGGGGTAAGTGGCACTACCTTACTTCACAACGGAAACCTGCCGTACCGAAACACTAAAGAATATCAAACAGCATTGGCCACCCAACCAGACGTGGTGATCATAGACCTTGGCGGGAACGATGCAAAGCTGATCAATCGGAATCATTATGATGAGTTTGAAGAGGATTATAAGGATTTTATTCGATCATTCGCACAATTGTCATCACATCCCAGGATCATATTGTTATCGGCTATGGCTTCATTTGTCAAAGATACCGTAGGTATATGGGATCAGGTGATAGTTACCCAGGTTAATCCGAGTATACAGCATGTGGCTTATACTGAAAATGTTGAAATATTGGATATTCACTCGCCATTTGTAAACAAGGAAATATTGTTTTCTGATAAATTACATCCTAACAAGGAAGGTGCAGGCATAATGGCTAAAACGGTTTATAATGACCTGGTACAACAGAGGGATAAAAACTTTGACATAACCAACCAGCTTAAAACAGCAGTAAAACAATCTTCGTTTTATGGATATGAATGTGATGATTTTACTTTTTATGGTCGTGCCTGCAAAATTGCCAAACCTAAGTTAACAGCAGAAGGCCATCCCTGGATATGGCGGGCACGATTTTGGGGACATGAGCCGCAAACAGATATAGCTTTACTGCAACAAGGTTTTCATGTGGTTTATTGTGATGTGGCCGAATTGTTAGGTAACAGGGAATGTATTACGTTATGGGACAGTTATTACGCCATGCTGCACAAAGCGGGCCTTGCAAAAAAGGCAGCAATGGAGGGCATGAGCCGTGGCGCAGTTTATGTGTTTAACTGGGCGGCGGCTAACTCAGGTAAAGTAGCTTGTGTTTATATTGATAACCCTTTGTTAAACATGCCATCATGGGCAGCAAAGTTTACCGGTAAAACTGATGTAAAAGATGGAATGTACCTTGATTTTAAAAAGGATTATAATTTAGGTACTGATGATGACATTTTAAATTTCAAAGGGAGCCCGGTTGATAAGGTTAGCGATATTGTTAAAGGAAAATACCCGATATTGATTCTTTGTGCCGATGCAGATGAAGAAGTATCACCACAGGATAATACCTTGCTTTTTGAACAGAAAGTAAAAGAGCTTAACGGGGATATAACCGTAATACATAAACCCGGCTTTAAGCATCATCCGCATAGCTTGCCTAACCCGGCACCAATTGTTGATTTTTTATTAAAAGGGACAGGCTATGATTTGCCTGTATTAACAAACTAAATAAACCATTGCTCAAATAGTAGCGGCATTAATTGAATTTATGAGAAAATATTTGTTTTTGATATTGCTGGGCCTTTCTGTTTCAGCGTTCGCGCAGAATAACAACCTTAAACTGTGGTACAATAAACCCACAGGTAAAGTATGGGAGGCAGCGTTACCTTTGGGTAACGGAAGGCTCGCCGCTATGGTGTACGGCAATCCCGAAAATGAATGTATTAAGCTAAATGAAGCAACGGTATGGAGCGGCGGCCCTAACCGAAATGATAGTGAAACATCATTGGAAGCATTGCCTGAAGTTCGCAAGCTGATATTTGAAGGAAAAAACAAAGAAGCTGCTCAGCTTGCTGCAGAAAAAATTAAATCGAATAAAATTAATGGAATGCAGTTTCAGCCTGTGGGTAATTTGAACCTGCAGTTTCCCGGGCACGAGCAATTTACAAATTACCGCCGTGAACTCGATCTTGAACGTGCCATAGCCACAACCACTTATACCATTAATGGCACGCAATTTAAGCGTGAGGTTTTTGCCTCCATACCCGACCAGGTTATTGTGATGCGTTTAACGGCGGATAAACCGGCAAGCCTATCATTTACTGCGTCCATGTTTAGCACGCAACGGGTATCGGTAAGTACCAAGGGGAAAGATGAGCTTATCCTCTCGGGAATTACGGGAGATAAGGACGGTGTGAAAAGTAAGATCAGGTTTCAATCCTCGGTAAAACTAAAAACAGATGGCGGCAAGATATCATCGTATGACTCTACTGTTACCATTGCCGGTGCCAATTCTGTAACTGTTTACATATCTATTGCAACCAACTTTGTTAATTATAAAGATGTTAGCGCAAATGAAAAAGCGAGTACAGAAACGTACCTGGATAAGGCCTTAACTAAATCATACAATCAGCTGTTAACAGCGCATATTGTTGCTTATCAAAAATATTTTAACCGTGTAAAGCTGAACCTGGGTACAACGGACTCAGTTAAAAACCCAACGGATACCCGTGTACGGGATTTTGCTGCCGGGAATGATCCCCAACTGGTATCCCTATACTTTCAGTTTGGCCGGTATCTTCTTATTTCGTCATCACAACCGGGAGGGCAGCCTGCAAACCTACAGGGTATCTGGAATGATAAACAATCACCACCGTGGGGCAGTAAGTATACCATCAATATTAATACAGAAATGAATTACTGGCCTGCCGAGGAAACCAACCTTGCCGAAATGCACGAGCCGCTGGTACAAATGGTGAAGGAACTCTCGGTAACCGGGCAGGCAACGGCTAAAACCATGTATGGCGCAAACGGCTGGGTAGTGCATCACAATACTGACCTATGGCGCATAACAGGCCCTGTTGATGGTGTTTTCTCCGATATGTGGCCATCGGGTGGTGCGTGGTTGAGCCGCCATTTATGGGATAAGTATTTGTATAGTGGTGATAAAGAATACCTGAGATCGGTATACCCTGCTTTAAAGGGTGCCGCTCAATTTTACCTCGATTTTTTGATCGAAGAACCTGAACATAAGTGGCTGGTGATATCGCCTTCACTATCGCCCGAAAATGGTCCTGCTGCTTTTCATGGCGCATCAATTGATGCAGGCGTTACAATGGATAACCAGTTGGCTTTTGAGCTTTTTAGTAATGTAATTAACGCCGCTAAAATTTTAAATACAGATAATGAGTTTGCAGAAAAATTGGCTGTGGCGCGCAAACGCCTGCCACCCATGCAAATTGGTCAATACAGCCAATTACAAGAATGGCTGCATGACCTGGATAGCCCCAATGATAAAAACAGGCATGTATCGCATTTATTTGGCCTGTATCCCGGCAACCAGATATCCCCTTACCGAACGCCCGAATTGTTAGATGCCGCCCGTAGTTCGCTTATCTACCGTAGCGATGTTTCTACCGGGTGGTCAATGGGATGGAAGGTAAATTTATGGGCCAGGTTGCTGGACGGTAACCATGCTTACAAACTCATCCAAAATCAATTAACGCCAGTTGGGTTAAATAAAGGGGGAGCAAACAATGGCGGCGGAACTTATCCCGATCTGTTTGACGCTCATCCGCCATTCCAGATAGATGGAAACTTTGGCTGTACCGCCGGTATTGCCGAAATGTTGTTACAAAGCCATGACGGCGCTATAAATTTATTACCGGCGCTGCCGGATGCCTGGCCAAATGGCAGTATTGGCGGTTTAAGGGCGCTTGGTGGTTTTGAAATTGTTGATATGAAATGGAAAGATGGCAAATTAACCATGGTACAGATCAAATCTGCAATAGGTGGTATTTGCCGCTTAAGAGCACCTAATACTTTGAAAATGCAGGGCCTAAAAGCGGCAACGGGTAATAATCCTAATCCGTTTTACCAGGTTGAGCAAACGCCATTACCAATCATTTCAGACAAAGCGCAATTACATACTGTTAAGATCAAAGACACACAACTTTATGACTTTGAAACGCAGGCAGGTAAAACCTATACTTTAGTTAATTAGAAACATCCCGGAATATGAAAAATTTGAAATACCTTTTTACAATAAGTTTGCTTTCAGTTATATCACTAACAAAACTATACGCCCAGGATAGATTTAACCTGGCTGAAGGTTTTGATGCTGCCAATAAAAAATACGAAAAAATAGGCAGGGGAGAATGCAGTATTGCTAATTCTGTACTGACAACGAAAGACGCGTATTTAACTTTCGGCGAAAATACCTGGGCCAATTATGAAATTGAATTTAAAGCCCGGGTGCCCGAAACGGCTGAACAAGTACAAATATGCGCGGGTTTTAGAGCCGCTAATCGCGACGACCGTTATATTTTGATGCTGAAGGGCGGTATACAGAAAGACCTTTACCTGGCCCGCTTAGGTTATATGGGTTCTGATGATTTTTTAGCTTTACGCGAACTTGATTTTCAGCCGGTTCCGGGTAAATGGTATAACTTTAAAATACAGGTTGCCGGTAACCGCATCAGGGTTTACTTAAATAATGAATTGTCACCGCGAATTGAGGTGGCCGACAAATTATCAAGCCTGGCACCTGCCGGTAAAATAACTTTAGGTGGCAGTTGGATCACCAATGAATTTGACGATCTTTCTATAAAGTCGATAGGTGCGGGCAGTTTAGGCTCCCCCGGCCAGGAATACAAGGTTGCGGTTAAAGGCAAAGAAGTCTTGCGTAAACAGCAACGCGCCACTTACAAACCTATCACCATAAAAAGTATTGGTAGTGGCCGTAGTAGCATATCGTTAAATGGAAAATGGTTGTTTTTACCGGGTTATGAAGCTATGGATCCTGATAAAGGGGCATCGCCTGATGAAAGCGATGATGACTGGCATGTGATGACGGTGCCCAACTTTTGGAACCCGCTAAGAATATGGTTGCACGGCGAACGATACAATACCGCAGGTAAAGGCGTATCTGATAACTATTTTCAAAAAGAAACAGACCGTTGCGAAGCTTATACATTTGATTATAAAAAGACCAATGTGGCATGGTACCGCCAATGGATCAACTTGCCGCAAAATATCAGCGGTAAAAACCTGCAGCTTTCATTTGACGCGGTATCCAAAGTGGGCGAAGTATATGTAAACGGCAACAAAGCGGGTAGCCATATTGGGATGTTTGGCGATTTTCAGATCAACGCTACAGGGCTGTTAAAACCCGGCAAAAACCTTATCGCTGTTAAAGTAGTGAGAGATTATGTGAAAGATATTAAAGATCCCGACAAGGTAGTTGACGTTGCAGTTACGGTACCCGTAACTCAAAAAATGATGAAAGACATTGCCCATGGCTTTTTTAATGAGGATCCTGCCGGGATATGGCAACCTGTATCGTTAATAATTACCGACCCTGTGCGTATTGAAGATGTTTTTATTAAACCAAACTTAACCGGCTCTGATTTTGACATCACTGTAAAAAACTATGCCGATAAAACAGTAAATTTTTCGGTAGGAACAAATATAGCCGGTGATAAGCAAAAGGATGTTTTATACAACAACTCATCTTCGTTAAAGCAACTGGAGCTTAAAGCTGGAGAGGAAAAAACTTTCACCTATAGTATTACGAGCCTGCAACCCAGGCTATGGTCGCCGGAGCATCCAAACCTTTATGATTTCAGGTTTTCGCTGGTAAAAAATAACACAGAGATCGATTCAAAAATCATCCGGTCCGGCTTCCGCACGTTTAAATCGATTGGAGATTACCTTTACCTGAATGGCAAACGTTACTGGCTGCGTGGCGGTAACCAAACCCCATCGGCGCTGGCACCGAATGATACACTGCTTGCCGATAAGTTTAGTAAGCTAATGAAAGCAGGTAATATAATGGTGACACGCACGCATACTGCGCCGGCTACCGAAACCTGGATGGACGCTTATGATGCCAATGGCATTGGCGTGAGCTATGAGGGCACCTGGCCGTGGTTGTTTTTGGCCGGTAGTATGCCCGATTTGAAACTGGTTGATTTGTGGAAGGACGAATTTTACGGTCTGCTTAAAAAATACCGTAACCATCCGTCGCTTATAATGTGGACGGTGAATAACGAGATGAAATTTTATGATAACGACCCCGACCCTAATAGAACAAACGCGAAAATGCACATCATATCTGATGTTGTTAAACACATCCGGGGGATTGACCCGACAAGGCCCGTTGTTTTTGATTCGAACTATAAAAGAAACATAAAGAAGTTTGGCGCTGATTATTTTAAAGATATTGACGATGGCGATATTGACGACGTACACGCTTACCTTAATTGGTACGATTATTCCATATTCGATTATTTTAAAGGCGAGTGGCAGGCTAAAAACAAGAATGATGGACGCCCGCTAATCAGCCAGGAAATGTCTACCGGGTATACCGACGAGACCGGTCATGCCACCAGGTTTTATAATTACGTACATCAAAATCCCGAGTCGTTAGCGGGTAAATATACCGACGAGTTTAGCGATCCTAAATACTTTATGATTCCGCAAGCATTCATTACTAAAGAACTGGCCGAAGCCTTGAGAAGAAGTGACGATAGGTCGGCGGGAATACTTCATTTTTCTTTGGCAACATGGTTCACCAATGTTTACCTGGCCGACAAAATTAAGCCGTTCCCTGTTTATTATGACATGAAAGGGGCATTGCAGCCGGTACTGGTATCGGCGGAGTTATGGGGAAGGCACTTTTATGCGGGCGCAAAATTACCCGCGCGCATCTGTATAATTAATGATAAAGAAGATGGCAGTGCATTGGCGGCTTCAGAATTACAATGGGAACTGGTTGGTAACGATGGCACATCAATGGCCAAAGGTACAACAGCGGTACCTGCCGTTGGGCATTATACGCGGCAATGGCTCGAACCGCAAATTAACATACCGCAAAACCTGTCCAAACAAAAAATTGAAGCTAAACTGCTGCTAAAGCTTGTGGCCGATGGAAAAACCATATCAGAAAACAGCTATGATATATTGCTTGCCGGTAAACCATGGACGGATGTATCGAAACTATTAGGCAAAAAAATAGCAGTGCTGGATGCAGGTAAAATCATTACTCCGGCGTTCGATCTCTTGGGGGTAACATATTCAGCATCGGCAACATTGACTGATGTTTTGAAACAGCAAGCTGATGTTTATGTCCTATCAGGATTGGATTCGGCGGTGACTGGCGCAGATGGTATAAAAGCTATTAGGAACGCCATCACTAATGGTGCTAAGATTTTACTTTCCGCATCAGGCAGCATCGCGCATGGTTTGTATCCGGAGTATATCAGGAGCCTGCTTAAAGTTAAGGGCGAGATCACTACGATGGACATACCAGAGTCGCCCGTATTTGATGACTTAGAGCCATTAGAAACACGTTATTTAAACAATAACAAAAGGGAGAGCCCGGCGGTTATTTTGGGGGCATTCCGCATTAATCGCAGTCCAAATTTAGAAGCGTTGGCATCTTTTATCGAGATACACGGATACTTGAATGGAGAAGTTGACGATAGAATGAAAAGACTGGATCAGATCAAAGGGTTCCCTATCGTAAAGATAAATGACAAGGGCGCTGTGATTCTATCCGAGATCAGGTTTGATAAAGCCACTACCGATCCGGTAGCGGCAAAATTATTAGTTAATATGCTGAATGATCTTACTAAATAGATTTTAATGTGTAAGCTGTGTTTTGATCTCGTTTAAAAAGGCTTTCTTATCACAATCAAACTCAACGGCAAGTTTCCACTTGCCGTTTTTTTGTATGGATTTGATTACAAAATGGTTCCATCCTTTCTCAAGTTGTAAAGCCTTTATAACCTGTCCCCTGGCTGTAAATTCGCCGGTATTGATGGCTTCTTTTATTAAGTTGTTGTTTAAAAAAACCTGGTAGCCATCATCGGCGCCTAAATACATATCCAAACGCGGCATATCGGGCTCAAGCAGCAGGTTTGAAAGCGACCGGGGGCTGTACATCCAAAAGCTTAAATAGGCCACGGCATTGGTTGTTGGCCCATCAAAATGTAGTTTGGTAAAGTCAAATACACCATCAGCAGTTGTGCAGTTTTCCCAGTAATGGTTAGCTATTTTTTTTCCCGTAAAATAGTCTTCCGGTTTAAGGTCATTTGCAATATCTGTTTTGGCGATCTCTATATCGCTTTTGCCGGCTATATCAAACGAAGCCAGCAGCAGGGTATTATATAATTTACCATCTTTACCAACCGCAGGTATATCAAGGTTACTTTTGTTATTAAATTCAACACCCAGGTTAACCAGTATTTTACGCGTCAGGCTTACCGATGTGCTATAAAGCAGCGCCGGATCGATAGCAAGGACATAGATTTTACCGCCATCGGCATCAACGGATATTAATGCTTTTCCTTCCGGTTTTGACTCACGCTCGCTACGTAAAACTGCGGCTGTTTTAAGGTATTCTGCGCGTTTGTTCCAGCTTTTCCAATCCGTATTTGAGGCATCAAGCAAAACATTGCTATGGCTCACCATTTCGCCGGAAAGGCCATAGGTCATCATTGGCTTATCGCTTATTTCCGAAAAATAGAAATCCGCGTTGCCCAGGCCGTTTATTATTGGATCGTTTTTTTGGGTAATAAATGATGTTGATTTCCGATCATTTAGTTTTAGTGGTTGGGGCATATATTTATTAATACTATTAATGGTTGACGGGCTAACCCCCCAAACTAACATGTGGCCACCCTGTTGTAATATGCTTTTTTGTACAGTTATGGCTTTGGCATCATCAGGCGGATGTAAGCCATCAATGATTAATAAATTATGCCCTGATTTATCAGTTTGAGAATGTATTAAAACGCCCAGCCCTGTTAAACTTTTGTATAAAACGGAATCCTTATCAGTAGATAAGAGCAATACATTGCTGGTTGCCGAAAGCCCGAAAGCGGCTTTGGTTTGACTGACTGCAATGCCTTCTCTTACTATAGAAGTATCGGCAAACGAAGTCTTCACCGCATCAAACAAAGGCCAGGTTTTGTATAAAGGAAGGGTAGGATCGTACCCCGGGTTAAGAGTGGTGCAATAAGGGCCCAGCCTTTCCGGCTGAACGCCGGGCTGGTTTTCTATATATTTACCGAAGAATATGCCATTGGCCGGCTTAGGCGCTTTGCTCGTGTCGGATAAACCAAGTTCCAAAGGCTTAATACCATACCATACCAGGTTAAAAATAGACATATACGATGCATTGTACTTTTTTAACATGTTGATGAGATTGGTAGCCTCGTCAGCCACGCCTTCCATTCGCCCTTGCTGCGATTCGTAAGAACGGTTACCATTGTACACTGCCGATTGTAGTGGCGTAGCATAATAAGCCATACCGGCCTCCCCAATGCCCCATGGTTTTCCTTTTGATGATAGCGACCTGTAATTGTCGTCACTGCCGCCATAGTGCCCTATAATAACCGGCGAATTTAAATTAGCCTGTGTTTCGCCATCTCCGGATATCCATACTCTTGACGGGTCCAGTTCTTTGGTAATGGCTATCCATCTATTAATTTCAGCAATCTGTCTTTTTACCAGTGAATCAGGCGCGTGGAATACGCCCATCACAACCGGCAGGTTTTCGTTGCAAACACTCCATCCAAAAACTGAGGGGTGATTCCTGTCGCGCAGAATGAACCTTTTCAGGTGTTCTTCACTGTTTTTCCAGTAAGCCTCGCCATCTACTTTTGGCCCGCCGTCGCTGGCCCACATTCCGGTTTCATCAAGTACGCAGATGCCCATTTCGTCGGCCATATCCAAATAAAATTGGGGGTACGGCTGGGCATGTAGCCTTACTGCATTGGCATGGCCGTCTTTCAATAACTTAAACCATGCCCAGGCGTAGCGCCTCGTCATTTGAGGGATGCCTAAAAAGTGCCATGAATCGCCTTTAAGCACAATGGGTTTGCCATTCAGCAAAAACTTATTGCCGCTTATCGAAAACTCGCGCCAGCCAAAGCGGGTATATTGGCGATCGATATCCGTATTGCCATCTTTAGCTTTTAACACCAGCCCGTAGAGGTTGGGATGTTCGGCCGACCATTCTTTGAGCCGCCCGCTAACCTTAACCTTAAAGCTTACAGTAGCCTGCATATTTGCTGCAATTGTTATGCTTTGATCGGGCAATGAAAGTACAACATTATCTAATTTCCACTTAGGTTCGGGCGCGCTTATTACATCCGCCGGGGCAAGGTTTACCCACGGCGATATATCTCCAGAAAGATTAATTTTACGTGCCTGGTAGGTGTTATTGATAATAGTTGCCTCTACCGTAAGCTCGTCATTGCTTACCGATGGCTTGACATAGGTGTTTTGGATGCTGATGAGCGGTTTTGCCACCAGGTTTACATCCTGCCATATCCCGATGGCATGTTGACCCCAAAAAGAGCCTGCCACATATATCCTACGGCCATATTTTCCGGGCTGATTGAACAGCTGGGCATCGGCTACCCAAATCAGTATTTCGTTATCCTGGTTTTGTTTAACGTAGTTGGTTACGTCTATCTCAAAAGGCAAAAACACTTCAAAATTTTCGCCGACTTTTTGTTTATTGATAAATACTTGTGTATAACCGCCTACGGCATCAAAATGCAGGATGAGCCGCTTGTTTTTCCATTCTTTATGGTAAGGCATTGTACACATCAACCAGCCGGCTTTTATACCCTCCCATTTTTTGGGGTAGCTGGGATACGTAACAAAATCGCCGCCGCTGCCATCACCACGCGCAAAGCTGTTTACATTCCATGGCGAGGGTACTTTAACCGGTGTTACCTCCCAGGTGGGTACATCCGGTAAATCGGGATTCTTTATTTTTTCGAGCGGCAGTTTTTCCGCCTTTTCAACCGGCATAAAGTTCCATTTACCGTTAAGGCATAAGTTACTTCTGAAAGGTTTTTCCTGTGGTTTTACAAATTCATCAGTAGGCGCAAAAGTGTGATTGAAATTTTGCTGGGCCAAAGCCATTTGGCTGATGTTACAAATAGCGAACATTAAAAAAAAGCATCGGAATTTAGATTTTAATAGCATCGGTAGGAAATGATTGACTTTGATATAATGATGCTAAAAAAGGAATGCGGCTTAATTAATGCTTAATAAAAAATTAATGACAATGCTGCGGCCGATCAAAAAAATCGCAAAAAATATATATAAGCCTTACCAATTAATCATTTATTATACAATTATTAACTATCGCATGCTTTTTTTGGGGAAACCAACTATAAATTTAAATAGACCAGGCGGTATTTATGAAGAAACTTTTCTTTCTTATTTTATTGTTATTATCATTTCATGCTTTCGCTCAACGAAAGCATAGTAAAACATCTATGTTCCCAAGCTATAACGGGCTGGTAATGGCCGGCTACCAGGGCTGGTTTAGAGGGCAGGGCGATGGCTCGGGCGATGGCTGGGGGCATTATGCTTCGATGGGAAGGGTGGATGGCAGTCATATCCATACCGATTTGTGGCCCGATGTGAGTGAGTACGAGAAAACCTATCCTACCTCAATTAAAAATGCCGATGGTACACCCGCCAGGCTTTTTAGTTCGTGGGATGCCAGCACTATTGACCTGCATTTTAAATGGATGAAACAATATGGGATTGATGGCGTGTTTATGCAGCGTTTTTTTGGCGGCATACGCACAGCGCAAAGCCGTAAAAAGGCGAATTACATTTTAAAGAATGCTTTAAACGCCTCAAAGAAGTATGGTAGGGCGATAGCAATTATGTACGATCTTTCGGGAATAAAAGCCAATGGCGAAGATTGCTCGGCAATTATTGAAGACTGGAAACAGTTGGTAGATAGTTTAAAGATCACATCGCAAGGCAACGGGCAAACTTATCTTTATCACAACCAAAAACCATTGGTTGCCATTTGGGGGCTCGGTTTCCCGGATAGGGCCTATAACATTCACAACATTGGTATTGAAAAACTGATTGATTTTTTGAAAAATGACCCGCAATACGGCGGTTGCTCAGTTATGCTTGGTGTACCAACTTACTTCAGGGATTTGAATGTGGATTGTCTTCCCGACCCTTACCTGCACCAGTTGATCCGGTCGGCAGATGTTGTAATGCCCTGGATGGTTCAGCGGTTTACTCCATTATTGCAGGCAGAAAATCAGCGCTATTTGACCCATGTAACAAATGATATCGCGTGGTGTACAAAAAATAAGGTGGCTTATGTACCCTGTATTTATCCGGGCTTTAGCTGGTATAACTTAGGCAAATCAGAGTTTGGCGGGCTGCCGCCGCTTGGGCAAATACCACGGCAAAAAGGAGAGTTTTATTGGGATCAGATAAGCACAAGTATAAAAGCCGGGGCAAAAATGCTTTACATTGCCATGTTTGATGAAATGGACGAGGGTACGGCAATTTTTAAATGTACCAACAACCCGCCTACAGGTAGCTTTAAGCTGCTGGATTACGAAGGCGTACCAACAGATCACTACTTGTGGCTTACCGGAAAAGCAGGCGAAATGCTTCGGGGAAAGATGCCATTCACGCCGAAAATGCCCCTACGCGATAAAAGCAATGAATAATTCTCATAAAATGTTTATAATTCATAATAACCTGCGGTGCAACAATTAGAATGTAAATGCCTGTAGGTTATTAAAAATGTAATTAGTGACATAAGTTTTGAAAATGTTAATTAACATGCTAATTTTGATTGAAAGTTTCCGCAAGGCGTTAATAATGCCATAACTGCGAGATTATAAACCAATACAACATCAGAATCATTTTAAAGGCTCAAAATTATTTAAGCTTTTACTCGTGGGTAATTATAAACGTAATGAAATTGGGTTGCCGGATTTTTAAGATATTTTCTTGTTGTATTTTTATATTAATTGCCTTTACGAATGTTAGTTATGGTCAATCATACGGCCTTGCTTTTTCCAGTCACGAAGTATTTCAGGATAAAAGAACCGGGCTCGACCTAAGTCCCGATAAACCCCTCTGCTTTAAAGGTGATTTTGACCTCTCGTTCGATATCTCGTTTATCCCTAACAGGCAAACTTATTTTGGATATGTTGTAAGGATTATTGAAGATGATAAACGTAATATCGACCTGGTTTACAACGAACAACTCAGCAAAAATGAGTTTAACGTTATTGTTGGCGACAAGCTTTCAAAAATAGCCTTTGCTATTGACCGTGCCAGGCTCTATAATCAATGGAATAATGTGCGGATAAAATTTGATGTTGATAACAATAAGATTATTTTATATAGCGGCAATAATGTATTAACAGAAACCGGCCTGCATTTAAAAAAGAACAGTTGTTATAAAATCCTGTTTGGTATCAATAACTATAAGCAGTTTCAAACTACGGACATCCCTCCAATGAAACTCAGGGACATCAAAATATCGCAAAACGGAACGCTAAACTATAACTGGCCCCTAAACGAGGAGAGCGGTCTTACTGCCCACGAACTTGTTAACCAAAATGACGGCGGTGTTATTAATCCTGTGTGGGTAACGGCTATGCATCGTAACTGGCAGGCAGTTCAGCGTATCACCGTAAATGGTGTAGCAAGCGTGGCGTTTAATCCCGAAAAAGAAGAAGTATATATTGTAGGCAGCGACTCGTTGTACACCTATTCGGTAAACAACGCCAAATGGGCCAGCAATTATAACGGCGCTAAAATTGAATTGAACCAGGGAAATCAATCTATTTACAATTCTTTCGATAATACCTTATATAACTTTTTCCCCGATGAGCAATTTGTTGCCAAATACGATTTTAAGAGCCGGACATGGGGTAAAAAGTTTGTGGCCAGGCCCGTTACCAGTTTTTGGCATTTAAATAAAATGTTTTCGGGCGTTGATACGAGCTTGTATCTTTTTGGCGGATATGGGCACCTTCTTTATAAAAATAAAGTTCAACAATATCACTTAAACTCGGGTACATGGAACGATGTTGAAACAAAAGGCAGCTTTTTTACGCCACGCTACCTAGCCGCCCTCGGCTCTACGGCAATGGGGGACACAGCCTATATTTTGGGTGGTTATGGCAGCAATAGCGGCCAGCAGATACTGAATCCCCGGAATATGTATGATATGATGCGTTTTACTGTTAAGGATAAAACGTTCACCAAATTATTTGACCTGAAGGATAGCGGGCAGGATTTTGCATTTGCCAATTCGCTCATCATTGACGATAAAACAAAAACCTATTACGGGCTGATTTTTCCGCAACATAAATATAATTCAACGCTGCAATTGATCAGTGGCTCATTAGCAAAACCTGATTATGAGTTAACGGCCAACGCTATTCCCTATAATTTTCATGATATACATTCGTTTGCCGATCTGTACTACTGCCCTGCTTCAAAACGCTTTACAGTTGTTACCCTTTTACGTACCGAAAATAACCAAACCAAAGTAAGTATTTTTACTTTGATGGGGCCACCGTATAAGGTCAACAATACCCTGGCTGTCATAAAAAACTCAATTAACTGGTATTACCTTTCTGCGGCGATAGTATTATTGGCTTTGCTTACTTATTTTGGTATAAAACGGAAAAACCAAAGCAAGGCTGCTGCATTAAAATTATCTAACCGGCATGCAACTGCTCCTGCTTATGCAAACACAAGTGCCGAGAGTGCTGAAGCGCAAGTTATTGGCGATGTAAACGCTGCAAATTATAAAACCCTTTTTAAAAACTCTATATTGTTATTTGGCGATCTGCAGGTATTTGATGCTGAAGGGACGGAAATTACCAAATACTTTACGCCACTAATAAAAGAGCTATTCCTGGTTATTCTACTATACTCCATACGCTGGGGCCGTGGACTTAGTTCCGAAAAACTGAATGAAATATTATGGTACGACAAAGACGCTAAAAGTGCCCGGAATAACCGGTCGGTAAATATCGCCAAATTAAAATTATTGCTCGATAAAATGGAGCATTGTCATCTATCGAAAGATACCGGGTATTGGAAAATTGATATAGACTACAATTATATCTATGTCGATTATCACAATTATCTCAATATTGTAAAGGATAAAAAGGAGCTGAATATTGAAAAAATAAAGTGCCTTTCAGAGATTGCCCAGCGAGGCAACTTTTTGTCGAATATTGAATATGAATGGCTCGATACTTTTAAATCCGAGATTACAAACGAGGTAATCGACACCTACATCCACTTTGCACAAGCGGGTACTACAAACGATCCTGAGTTTTTAACTGAACTTGCTAATTTTATATTCTATTTCGATCCGGTTAACGAAGAAGCTATGGTAATAAAGTGTAAAGCTTTATATTCATTAGGTAAACATTCGCTTGCTAAAAGTACTTTTGAAAGCTTTATTAAAGAGTATAAGTCGATTTATGGAGAAGAATTTAAGAAAGATTTTAACTCAATTTTAGAATAATATCTTTAATTTGAATTTAGTAAGCTGAATTATTTGTTCAGCTTACCAAATTCAAATTATTGGCGTTATGAATGGCAATTATCGACCTGATAGCTTATTTCTTATCCTTTTGTACATTAATGGTTTGTGTTTCACTTCCAATTTGGCCTTTTAAATTTGTACCTTCTAAAGTTACCGTGTAAACCGAAGGCCTGTCTGCAGCGTAGAATGATACCTCGGCCTGCCCATTTTTATTAGTAAGTATAAACGGTGCCCAATATACAGTTGAGCGGATATCGCCAAACGTGTTATTTGTTTTGGTCGTATACCGGGGGCTGTAAAACTCTTTGGGCTGTGTTAACGGAACTGGTTTATAAACAAATACCCCTATGGCCCTATCTACAAAGGGACCGTTGCCAGAGCGTGTTGTTATTTCTATATAGGCATATTTATTGGAAACTGTTGGAATAGCATCGTTAGGCAAGTACTTGGAGTCATACGCCATATTATATCTCATGCTGTAGGATACCTCTATGCCTGCTATATCTTCTGCAGATATATAGTCAAGGTATTGCTTCAAATAATCGAAATGATCATTTAAAAGGGGATCATCCGGCTTATCATAAAACTTATCCAGGTCTACCCCGTCAATAACAAATTTTGCCAGCTTATCTTTTATAAAAAATTCTGAACTGTTGTTTTTGGTAATCGATGTACGGAAGTATTTTACATTTTGCTGAAGCAAATTGTACAATGATAATTTACCTAACTTCTCAAGGTCTGTTTGTGTAATAATCTGGTCGGCATTTCCAGCACCGTTTACGTTGTCAGAACCATTAACGGTTCCTTTTCCTTTTATATTTACAACCTTTAACTGGTGCGATTTTATATCTAACAAACTTTCAGCCAGGATATCACTTTGGGCTGCATCTGTGCCCTGTATTGGGTTAACGGTTACATACCAGGGCACTAACTGCTGTGTTATATTTGCATTTTCTTTAATCAACACTGGTTTAGCGTTGTCAATACTTATTCCGGCTTTTATTGTTTTCCCTTTTGCGTTTCTGGCCGATAAAACAAAGGCAGTGGTATCAAACATCGGGAAGTTGCGGAATGTAAAATGGCCCTCGGCGTTAGTAATAGTATCTTTAACCAAATGCATTTTACCCGTGGAGAGTAAAAAAACGCTGCTGTTAACAAGAGGTTTATTTAATAAGTTGGTAACCCGCCCGCTTACGGTATATTCAGATTCGGCTGCAAATTGGGGGGCGGAGGTAAGTCCTTTAATGTTTTTCCAGTTATAACCAACCCATCCCTGGGTTAATAATAAAGCATCTAAAGCTGTTGCTGATTGTTTATTATCTTCCAAATAAAATTCAGGATCTTCAACATACCCTTTTAAATCTGATGTAAGCAATAACGAAGTAACCATATTGCCATTTTTATGGTCGTTTTTAACTTTTGAATTGTCTATAACAGAGATGGAAAAACTTCCTTGCATAGGTTTCCCTGCTGCGTCATGTACCGAAATATGTAGTGGTATGCTATCATGTGGCGCATAGTTTTTACTATCTGTTTCAATATTTATTTTTAGATTATCGGCATGGTTAATAAAAGCAAGCCTTTCATTCAAAGCAATTTGATTGCTATTAAAAAGTGTAAAATGTACTACACCTGTCGGGAATAAATTTTTAGCAACATTCATTTTTATAAGTTGCCTGGCCAATTTTATAGTGGCAGCATAGTAAACAACGTCTCGGCACTGCCCAACAAGGTAATAAGTGGCACTATTGTTTAATAGGTCGGGCGAAGCCAGTACCGACACTTCTATTGAATCGGCTGTTGATTGATTGCGCACTCTTAACAAAGTTCCGGTGGCTTTAATACCCGGCAAAGGAACCTTTTTAATTTCTCCGTTTGCCAAGGTGATATTTGCGGTGTAGTTGTCTCCGGGCTGGGGCACCATATCAAATTTACCCATGCCATTATGCATCGAGTTAAAGCGGGCAAGCTCGTTATTGTTTTCATCAAAAACAGAACCTTTAACGTCAATGCCATTGCCATCCTCTCCAATTGCTTTAAAACCTACACTAATAGGTAAGCCGGCAACCAAATATCCGCTTTCGGGCATAAACTGGAGGTCAATGTCTTTGGCACGGTTTATTATAACAGGGATGGTTACCTTTTTTTTAGCATCCAATTTATCCTGCGCTATAATAGACAGATTTTTCACTGCTGCATTGTCGGGCAAAGGGAGATTCAAATTTAATGTTCCGTCTGGCATCGTTTTGGCAGTACTGTTAGAAAGTATTTTTTTATTGCTTACCAATTCCAGTTTTAAGTCACTTCCGTTTACGGGGATGTTACTAAGCGTGGTAAATTTTAAGTTTACCTTAACGTTATCTTTAGATTCTGCACTGCTTAAAACCGAGTTGGCTTTTACTAACCATGGAATTTTATTAAGATCGGTTATGTGAAATGACCGTGAATAAAAATAATCATCTCCGAAATTTCGCATCCAGTTTGTGTACGCTCTTAGTGTGTAATTCCCATCATGAAACTGATCATCATTTAAGCTGATGTTTCCCCAGGTTAAACCAGAAACGGCTGCTACAACGATACTTTTTACTACTTTATTACTGTCATTCAAAATTTCAACATATAAGCGGCTGCTTAATGATGAATAGGCAATGTTATGATCAACAAGGTATCCCTTAAACCAAACAGTATCGTTGATAAAATAGGAGGGTTTATCCATCTGCACGTACAATTTTTCGATGGGGAACTTAGAGTTAAAATCGGCAATTTTATTTATTAGTAAACTTCCCGGATTATCTGCCGTTTGGGCAAAAGTTTTTGCAGATATAAAATACAAACAAAAAAACAAGGACGATTTAATGATAACTGAAGTGAATTTTAATGGACACATTTTAGGTAGCTGTTAGGTGCAAGGAATTCAATTGGTAAGCAGTTGCATTATGGCATACAACTCTTTAAAGTTTGTTAACACAAAAAAAAGGAATGGAATTAATTAATCATTAAAAATTAATTAATTAACTAAATGGATACTGAAATGTGAGGATGAATTTTATTAATGCGTTAAGTATTTATTAATAATCGTTATTGAACTTAAATTGCAGCCCAATTTGAACTTACTTTGGTAGCCTACAAGCTTTATAATAACTTCTTAAACAAAGAAATCGGAGTTGATTTAACAGGTAGTAGCCTTAAAGCCGCAAAATGCAGTCTTATGCCGCCATATCCTCAAACTTTATTTAACAAAAAATGACTGTAAAGCGAAAAAGGATAAAAAAAAATATTTAAACGATTCTTAATTAATCAATTATTAATCAATCATTAATTAGGCAACACTTATTTTACCATCCAATTATAACCAAAGTATAACCAATTTCTTAATCCAATTAATTTTTATAACATGAGAAAACTTTTATTTATTTTATTTTTAACAGGGCTGGCGTACTATAGTTATGCGCAGAGTCGTGTTATTAAAGGAAAAGTAACTGATGAACAAGGGAACCCTTTGCCCGGTGCAACTGTTACGCTTAAACAAACCAATCAACGTGCTGTAACCCTCGAGGATGGTATTTACAGTATCACTATTACCGGCCCCGGCAATATCCTGGTATTCACTTATGTTGGTTATCAGCCCCAGGAAGTGGACATTACCGGAAGGCTAAATGCAGATGCAAAAATGCAACCCCAGGCAGGCGGAATGAATGAAGTAGTCGTTACAGCGCTGAACATAAAAAGGGAGAAAGCATCTTTAGGATACGCGGCACAGAGCGTTAATACTGATGAATTGACCGAGGCGCGTGCCAATAATATCACCGATCTGCTGGATGGCAAAGTTGCTGGTTTGCAAACTACCACCAGCGGGCAACCAAATGGGTCTACCAGGCTGCTGTTACGCGGTACTAATTCTATCACAGGTAATAATCAGCCTTTATGGGTTGTTGATGGGGTTCCTATTGATAATACGGATTCGAACGGTCAGGTTAATATGAATGGCGGTAACCTTGATTATGGAAATAATGCTGCAGATTTAAATCCGGATGATATTGAAAGTATTGAGGTATTAAAAGGCCCGAATGCTGCAGCTTTATATGGTTCAAAAGCAGCTAACGGCGCTATTTTGATTACCACAAAAAAAGGAAGAAAGAATGCCGGCTTAGGTATTAGTGTTAATAGCAACTGGATGCAAAGCCAGGTTTTGCAGTTTCCTGATTATCAAAATGTATACGGGGAAGGTGGTAATGACAAGCAATCAGGTACACTGGTTGGTCCTGTACTGGGCCAGCAGGTTTACCAGGCGGGTACCGGTGGTGGCCGTAACTGGGGAGCGCCCTTACTTGGGCAGCCCCTGGTAGCTTTCAATGGTACACCAACAACGTACTCACCAAATCCTGATAATTTTAAGGATCTTTATCAAAAGGCTAATACGTACACACAAAATGTGTCCATTAGCCAGGCAGATGATAAATCAAACATCCGGTTTTCATATACCCGCCTTGATGGTAATGATGTGATGCAAAAACAAAATCTGACAACCAAAAATAATTTTCAATTCACTGCCGGAAAAGATTTTACTAATTTTTTGCGTATAGACACCCGTATACAATATGTACAGGAGCAGGTTAATAACCGTACGTTTCGGAACGAGTCGCCGCAAAATCCGCTTAATTATTTTAATAATGCGGTAAATAGTATTCCACTCAGCAGCCTTATTCCATGGAAAGATGCAAACGGTAACGCTTTTAACGGCGGAGGTAGTGGTAGTATTGAAGACCCTTACTGGGATATCAATGAAAACGCAAACCAGGATAATCGTAATACGATAATTGCCGGCATAACAGCAACTTTTAAGATAACTAAGGATTTGCAATTCAGGGCCCAGGAATCTGTTAACGATTTATGGGGTAACCGTTGGGTGTTTATTCAAAAGGGTTCATTATCTGTACCAACCGGATCATACAGCCAGTTTCAGCAAAATAACAAGGTATTTAATACCGAGGGGCTGTTGATGTATAATAAACACATTTCTGATTTTTCTATCACTGCAAACTTAGGCGGTAACCTGCGCAACACTAATTATTATAATTCATCGGCAACTGTATCGCAATTGCTGGTGCATGATGTTAAAAATTTATCTAATAATGCAGGTATAGTAACGGCAACAGAAAGCCCCCTTACATCACAGGTACAATCTGTTTATGGCACCGCGTCAGTTGGATATAAAAGTTTTTTATATGTTGATGTGACCGGCCGTAATGATTGGTCGTCTACGCTTGCGCCACAAAACGCTTCCTTCTTTTATCCTTCTGTCAGCGGCAGTTTTGTTTTTACCGAACTGTTGAAAATACCTCAGAATATTTTAAGCTTCGGTAAACTAAGGGCATCTATCGCCAGGGTAGGTAATGACCCGGATCCTTATAATTTAATTTCCCAGTTTAGCTACGGTAACAATTTCAATGGCTTACCTTATGTTCAAATTGACCAAAACAAACTCAAAACCCCTGATTTGAAGCCAGAACAAACTACTTCAACAGAGGTGGGAGCTGAATTAAAGTTTCTTGACAATCGTTTAAGCGTTGATGCATCTTTATACAAAACAAAATCAATCAATCAGATACTAACCGGCAATACTGCTCCTGAAATTGGTTATTTATCGGAGGTTATTAACGCCGGCGAAATTGACAATAAAGGATTTGAATTAACATTGTCAGGTACGCCAATAAGAACAAAGGATTTTAGCTGGGATGCTATGTACAACTTTTCTATGAACAGAAACATGGTAGTTTCGTTAGCACCTGGAATAACCTCGTTTACAATAGGCAGTCAAACTACTGTAAATGTGAACGCAGAAGTAGGGCAGCCTATTGGTGTTTTAAGGGGTAAAGACCAAGCTTATTCATCCAGTGGCCTGCCTATTATAGTGGCATCAACAGGTGTTGAATATCAGACTCCAAACCAAATTATTGGTAATTTCAATCCCCGGGCGCTTATGTCATTTGGGTCCACGTTCAGATATAAGCAATTTAGCCTCAACTTTTTGGTCAACAGCCGTATTGGTGGCCAACTATTTTCAGCCACGTACTGGAGGGCTAATACAGCAGGTGCAACTGTAGCATCGCTGGGTGGCAGGGACGCTTATTTATACAGTACCGGCGTGTTGGGTGAAAATGCTAACGAACAGGACGGAATAACCTCACTATACAATCTGCCCTACCCAGATGCCAGTCGCCCCAAAGGTATTCTTGTTCCCGGTTATTACCCCGTGTTAGGGTCGAACGGTCAACCTGTTTTAGATGCAAATGGCAATATGATAGCAGACTTGACCAAGCCAAACACAAGGTGGATACTCCCACAAACCTATTGGCAGCAAACAGGTAATGATACCCATTTGCTAACGTTTGATGCTACTTATGTTAAACTTTCGCAAGTAATAATAGGGTTTGCTTTGCCTCAGACACTGTTAAGAAGGACCGTATTTAAGACCGCTTCACTTTCACTGGTTGGCAGGAATTTATGGTTTATCTACCAGAAAACCCCTAAAGGGATTGATCCGGAGGCAGCTGCATTCTCCAGCAATACACAAGGTGTTGAAGCCGGTGGATCGGCCCCGTATGCAAGCTATGGCCTTGACTTAAAATTCACATTGTAAAAATTATGAAAAAATATATAATCTGTTTTAGTGTGTTGCTGATGTGCAGCGCACTGTCGTGCAAAAAGAATTTCACGGCACTAAATACAAACCCCGCTCAATATACTACTCCGGATCCGGAGCCGGTTTTTACCGGTATTGTGGTGAACACAGTCAACCAGATAGAAACCCTTAACCAGAGCTTTTTCTGGGAATATGGACATCTTATTGAACCGAGTGGAGAAAGATATAACGCGCAGGATGACAACCACTGGAAAACCTTTTATGCAACCGTATTGGGAAATGCCACACAGATAAAGAATATTTATCAAAACAAAACCGGCTATGCAAATCGGATGCGGATAGTGGATATTTGGGAGTGTTACGTGTATTCTATCTTAGTTGGAATGTACGGACCTATTCCCTATTCACAAGCAGGCAACCCAGCCCTTACGTCTATTCCCTACGATGATGAGAATACCATTTATACCGATTTAATGGCCCGCTTAAAGGCTGATGCCAATAATATGGATCCCAACGGCGACAAAATGAACCCTGATGTGTTGAATTTTACTTTAACAAATTGGGTAAAATTTGCCAACTCGTTAAGGCTGCAACTTGCATTAAGGGTTAGCAACAATCTGCCTGCCCTTTCGGCTTCAAACGCAACGGAGTTAATGGCAAATGAGGCCATGCTTTTAGGTTCAGATGCAGATGATCCGAAGCTGACTTTTTCAGCGGTTGCAGGTAGCCAGTCGCCAAATTATGCACAGTATGTGGTAAATACCAATCCGCCCCAGTACCCTTATATGAGCGACTATGTTGCTACCTATTTCCGTTCCTACAATGACCCGAGACAAGGCGCTTATTTTGCGCCTGAAGCTACGCCTTATGCTATAACAGATACTCTGACCAGTACGGCAGACAACCTGCATCATATCGTAACCTATACAATACCCTATTTCGGTTCACCAAAAGCTACAGCTTTACTAAGTAGTTGGAGTATACCCACTGCTCCTTTATTTAATAATATAACGACAACTATAGGAAAAGCAAGCTACAGCGGCATATCGCCTACATTGATAGCTGCCACGCGCCCATTCTACATTATGAACTACGCGGAGGTTTGCTTCATGAAAGCCGAAGCGCGTCAGAAGAATTATGTGGGGTCAACAGGCGCTACAGCCGATGTTTACTATTACGCGGGTATAAACGCCAATTTTGCATTCTGGGGCCTTACCCAGGCCCAGGCCACAGCTTATGAAGCTCAAAATGGAATTCAATGGAATACTGCAGGTAAAGGCTTTAATTATTACCTGGGCGCTATAAGTTCCAGTATCCCGAACAATAACCTGAGCAGAATATGGGTGCAGGAGTGGCTGAACTACTTTGATGATAACGGATTTGAAGCCTGGGCCCTGCAACGACGGACACAGAATTTAGTACTGCCGCCGCATACCAACCCGGCTACCATCTATCTCACTACAGTTGGCTATGGCACCCTTCCTGACAGATTTGCGTACCCGAATGTGGAAATTACTAATAACCCTATCGGTTATACTAACGGTGTTAAATTATTGGGAAGTACATTGAATATATTTGGTGACAGCCCTTTCACTACTTTAAAAATAGAACCTGCTTATACCCCAGTAAATTGGTTAACCACGCATGTGTTCCTTGATCCTACGTATGTTGAAAAATGGTTTGGCCCAACTATACAAAGTGCGACAACGGGCCTGGCAGCAGCCGGACTAAAACCTTATGTTCAAACAGGTACTTATTAATTGAATTATATTAAAAAAAATAACATGAAAAATAAATATATATACCGATATGGTTGCATGATATTGTTTTTATCGGCAATATTAAGCTCTTGCAAAAAGGCCGCAACACCCACAGTTGCTAATAATTTTTTGAACTACACCATCCCAGAGGTTCCTGTTACCCAGAATTATGTAGTTGGCGCATTTTATACCAACTTTGGTTCAACATTTCCTACGGGCAGTATACAAGTACCTACTGTAGGTAAATATAGCTTTCCCGGCGGTACACCAACGCCTTCGGTTATGCAGGCTCAAATAGATCAGGCCAGTGTGGCCAAATTGGATTATTTTGTCTTTTCTTTACGTTCACCTACACAGGATAATGCCAATTTCAAAACCGATTCCAATACAATTGTATCATTCCTGGCTGCGCCAAACTCTGCAAATATAAATTTTGCGGTGATGTATAATTTAAGTACAGGTTCACTTGGTATTACCAATTCGGGCGGGACAACCGGTAATGGAGTTACCCTGGAAACAAATGCGGCAAAACTGCTTGGGTTTTATAACGACATTAAAAGGCTTTCGTATTGGATGACGAAAAGCAATTATCAAAAGGTTAATGGTAAGTACATGCTAATTATTAATAATGCGCAGGACTTAAATTCAAACGATAATGTGGCATTATACAAACAAGTAAGGGCAAACCTAACAGCATTAGGTTTTGATTTGTATATTGTAGGGATGCAGCAAGAGTGGTCCCCACCTCAGCGTTATTATTATCGTTTTCAAAACTGTGTAGACGCTATGTATGAAGATAACATGGGCAACATAAACAATGATACGGACCGGGCTTTTGAATTTGCAACATTTTGCGATCAAAATTACGCCTACTGGAAACAAATGATAGAATCATGGAACATGGAATTTATCCCTGAAGTACAGGCTGCCTATAATAACCAGGTTGCCAGCCCCACCAGTACGGTTTTAAGTTTTGTAAGAACCAACGATGGTAGTTTTTACCATACATTTACCAATATAGCCAAGCGCAATGCCTCAAAAAGTAGGTTAATCTTTGTGAATTCATTTAACAACTATTCAGTAGATACGCAAATTGAATCAACTCAAGCCTATGGTACTACCTTCCTTGATTTGACACGGACGGAATTCAAGGTAAATTAATAATTACCCCGGCAGGAATACCCAAATTCTGCCGGGATTAATATGCCTTAAATTTTTAATACCGGGCTTTTCATTGTCAAAAACTTATCTCTAATGCTAAAAAATATTTCAAAACTGGTGTTGTTGTGCTTGAACCAGTATATACTATTTGTATTTATGTTTTGCTGCTGCTTAGGCATCCGGGATACTCAGGCCCAGGACCTACAAACAAATAACAGCGGCAAAGGCAACCTAAAATATGTTGATCCCCTTATTGGCAATGTGGGATTTTTATTACAACCTACCCGGCCTACCGTTCAACTTCCTAACCAGATGATCAGGATGTATCCGGAAAGGAACGATTATATTGATGATCAGATCTCCAGTTTCCCACTTAATATAGTTTCACATCGCCTGGGAGAAGTATTTGCTTTAAAACCATGGGACAAAGCAATTGAGCTAAACTCGTGGAAAAAAAAGCAGACTTATGACCATGATCTCGAAGTAACACGTCCCTGGTATTATCAAACTTATTTAATTGACGATGATATCACGGTAGAGTTTACAGCCGGAAAAAAGACTGGTATTTATCGTTTTACTTTCCCGCAAACCACTGGCCCCAAAAGTCTGCTTTTTGATTTATATAATCCGGGAGCAGGCTCATGGAAGTTTGCAAACAATAATGTAATTGAGGGTACTGAAACCTACCACGATGATATCAAGGTTTACCTTTATGGCGAGTTTAGCAGCAAAGGACAAGCCGGTATTGTCAAAAACAATCAGTTGATTAAAGCCGGCGAAGTACAAGGCGTTGGCGTGCAATCATGGATCACGTTTGGGGCCAATGTTCAGGAGCCAATAGAGTTTCGTTATGCAATATCTTATATCAGCGAAGAACAGGCACGCCAGAGTTTCAAAAAAGAAATTGAAGGAAAAACCTTTGGTTCTGTACAGGCAGAAGGTGAAAAAGCATGGGACAAAGCTATTAATAATATTAATGTAGAAGGGGGGACAGAAGCCCAGAGACGGTCATTCTACACCGCTTATTACCGCTGTAACGAACGCATGGTTGATATTACAGAAGATGGTAAATACTATAGCGGCTTTGATAAAAAAATACACGAAACAACCCGGCCATTTTATGTGGATGACTGGACTTGGGACACTTACCTGGCTTTGCATCCCTTACGGGCTATAGTTAACCCGCTTATGGAAGAGGATATGATAAATTCATATGTAACCATGTACGGACAAAGCGGCTGGATGCCTACCTTTCCGGTATTATTTGGCGATCATGCCTGTATGAATGGCTTCCATTCATCAATTATGCTGCTGGATGATTACCGCAAAGGGATGAGAAACTTTGATGTTAAAAAGGCTTATGAAGGTATCCTGAAAAATGCTACCGAGGCCACAATGCTTCCGTGGCGTAATGGGCCCAAAACAAGTTTAGATAATTTTTATTATGAAAAGGGTTATTTCCCGGCGTTAAGAAAAGATGAAACCGAAACGGTCGCACTGGTACACCCGTTTGAGAAACGACAAGCGGTAGCAGTAACTCTTGGAGCAAGCTATGATGATTGGGCGGTAAGCGAAATGGCCGGGGAATTAGGACGTGCAGCA
>Ga0206816_1068_pt1 | contig 26875 bp, 21 predicted proteins | sample Alteio_BWOrgCont_88_FD_152866 | JGI IMG/M metagenome (GOLD analysis project Ga0206816, IMG submission 152866) | Enriched cells from forest soil in Barre Woods Harvard Forest LTER site, Petersham, Massachusetts, United States -... | ecosystem: Environmental > Terrestrial > Soil > Temperate forest >... | reverse complement strand
TAATCCAATTAGAATTCTATGGTAATATCTTTGCCGAATTTTAGTCCTGCAACATCCGCAGCCAGTCGAATAATGTTTTTCTTTAGAATATTGTTCAGATTAGTTGCGACAAGCCATCCGCCTGGTAAAGACTCGCGCATATCACGAAGGTCCTCTCTATCGGGATAAAGTTCTTCAGGCTTGAGAGCTATATAGCGCCGTTTACGACCTTGAGCATCGGGATGCTGTGAGCAGCGTTCTAAGAATGAAGGATCGTTTTTCGCGAGTTCCTTTAAAACAATTATCATCGCATCTTTTGCATTATGGTAAGGATATTTTCTGCCAAGCAGCATTAAGTTACCACTTCGAGACGATTCACTATTGTTAGTTACCTTCGAAGTTGGTTGAACACGGACGCTCGGAGGAGCTGTTTTTTGTATAGATTCGAATACTGCTGGCTTTCCCAAACTTGCTAGAAATTCAGCAACGTCATTATCATCCGGTTTAACGCCAGCTTTTGACTCAACGGCGTTGGCAAGCATTTCAACTAAGAGTTCATCGCCCTTTTCTACGAGTTCTCGCCAGGCTTCAGGAATAGCTGCCTTAGCTTGTGAGCGGCGATTACGACTGCGATATTCGTTTCGTGCAGTCTCGAGTGCTTGACCTGATTCAACACGAGTACGTTCAAGATAACGATTGAATGTTTGGGCAGCTTCACTTGAGGGGCGTTCAAAGAGATCTAATTTGTAAACCCTTCTGTCCTCATAGCTGCCTTGTTCCGCCGGGAGATAAAAACTCCATGTCCTGCCATCGGTGAGGACAATAAACGGAACGCCCGTATGGAATGCATATTCAAGAGCCTGCCGAACAGCATCCTCAGCCTTTCCAAGCTGCTTCACTTCTATGAAAACAGTTGGCTTCATTGGAGGATGACAAAGCGCAAAATCTGACCTGCCTTCGCCAGTCTGAAATTCAGGCCAAACTATTGATGTATCCCAAGTATTCCAATCGAGCTCTTGAAGAATACGCAAGACGATCCCCTGAGAAATTGCTTGTTCATTTGGGAATCGCCCCTGCCGAAGTCGGCTTACAATGTCGCCGAGTGTATTTTCAAGAGCCATAAGTGTCGTTGGGGTTTTGTTACCAAATAATGATTAAGGCATCGAAAAATAATCCGCGCCCTGGTAATTCCCGTCCACGGTTTTGGCGATTTGCATCAGCACGTCGTTTACTAGCGTGCTTGCGCCGAAACGGAACAAGTCCGGTGTGAGCCAGTCGTCGCCTAGGGTTTCCTTCACCATGACGAGATAGGCGAGCGATTGCTTGGCCGTACGGATGCCGCCCGCGGGCTTCATGCCGATGCGCACACCGGTCGCAAAAAAATAATCGCGGATGGCTTCCAGCATGACCAGCGTCACGGGCATCGTCGCGGCGGGGTTTACTTTACCCGTGCTGGTCTTAATAAAATCTGCGCCCGCCTGCATGGCTATCTCACTGGCCAGGCGAACATTATCATAAGTCACCAGTTCGCCCGTTTCCAAAATCACTTTCAAATGGGCTTGGCCGCAGGCTTGTTTTGTCGCAGCGATTTCATCAAACATCTTGGCATGGTGGCCCGCCAGGAAATCCCCGCGGTCAATCACCATGTCAATTTCGTCCGCGCCATCGCCCGCGGCGCGGCGCACTTCCTCCAGTTTCGTGCGCAGGGGAAATTGCCCGCTCGGAAAACCCGTCGCGACCGACGCCACATGTACGCCGGAATTTTCACCAAGAAATTTTCGCGCATATTTGACCATGTTGGGATACACGCACACAGCCGCGCAGGATGGAACACCGTATTTGAGCTCGGCGGGCTGGAGCGCTTTGCGGCAGAGATACGCGACCTTTCCCGGCGTGTCTTTGCCTTCGAGTGTGGTCAGGTCCATCATCGAAACGGCCATCTTCAGTCCGGCGAGCTTTGCGGAAGTTTTGATACTGCGCTTCGTGAACGACGTTGCTCGTTCCTCTGCCATCACGGCGTCAACGGTCGGGGCAGAGAAGCGCACGGCGGAGGATGAAGGCCGGGACTCTTTTAGCACAAGGGCGCTCATATTTTGATAGGGGGATTCTGGTCCTTTCCGTAAAAAAATAAACAATCTTTTTACCAGAATAGGGAATTTAGCCACGGATGGACATGAACGCCGTTGCCCCCAGTATCCAGGGGCATTGGCAATAGTCAAAGATTTGGGCGATGTGCCGGCCGGCCAAAACGAATCGAATGACGCTCAGGGGAGTCCACACTTCACCCTCGCGTTTAAGGATGATCACCACCGGTTCACCCTCGACTTCTCCCGCTGCCATCTTCCAGAGCATCGGCATCTTCTCGTAAACGCCAAAATAAGGTGAGCCGGACAGGTGCCCCGCATAGCGATCAGCAACCCGAAGGCGCGCGTCGGCGCTGATCAATTCACGCACGGCGTTCCAATCGCGCCGATTAAAGCGCTCCACATAAAGCTGAACGAGCTGCGCCATCTCCGGGTCGGCGTTTTGCGCCGGCTTTGCCGGAAGTGATGCCGCCAGTTTTGTCCGACCGCGATTGAGCGCTGCTTTGACGCCACCGACCGTGGAATCGACGAGTTCTGCAACCTCCTCAAGCGAGTAATCAAACACGTCTTTCAGGAGAACACACGCGCGTTCCTTGGGAGGCAGGGACACCACCAGGTGTTCGACCGCCTTGCCGATCCCCAAAGTATTCGGTTCATTGGGCGGGGTTTCTTCCGGCTGGGCGGCAGCTTCCTCGGCTTTCTCCCGTACTCCCTTGCGCCGGAGGAAGTCGATGCAACGATTATGGCAAATCCGGAACAGCCACGGCTTGAGCGGGCGGCTCTCGTCAAATTGGTCCATCTTTCGATAAGCCTCGAACAAGGCTTCCTGCACGACGTCTTCGCCATCCATCACCGAACCCGTCATGCGGGCGCAGTAGCGGTGCAAGGCTGGCCGAAGTGTGGTGATGGTCTCAAGGAGCGCCCGGTAACGGGCATCAAAGGACCCCACTTCCATGTGTGACGGATCATCCATAATTTCCAGTTAATATAAAGGATACGCATCCCAGATGAAAAAGGATACGGAGGACGCCGAAGAAATAATGCTCGAAAAAAATTCCCCCATGAGACGTATCCTGCGCGGGAGGAGAACCGTAACAGTGAATGAGAAGCCGATAATCGGCATCCATAACCACGAAATAAAAAAGAAAAGGAGAGATTCAATATGATACTAAAGAACAAAGTTGCGGTGATCTACGGAGCCGGAGGTGCTATCGGAGGTGCAGTTGCGCGCGCCTTTGCGAGCGAAGGGGCCAGCGTTTTTCTGACGGGCCGCAAATTGGCCAATACCGCTGCGGTTGCCAAAGACATTGTCATGGCGGGCGGCAAGGCTGAGGCGGCGGAAGTCGATGCTCTCGATGAGCAGGCGGTGGACAAGCATTTGAGGTTCGTGATCGAAAAGGCGGGCCGCGTCGATATCTCGTTCAACGCGGTCGGCATCCCGCCTGAGAAGATTCTGGGTGTACCTCTAGTTGAACTTGGTGTCGAGCAGTTCTCTTTGCCGATTGCAAACTACACAAAGTCGTACTTTCTGACCGCGCGCCTGGCTGCAAGGCGCATGGTTCCGAACAAATCGGGGGTAATAATGACCGTCACCGGACTCCCCGGACGGATCGGTACCACATTAAATGGAGGCTACGGTTCGGCGCAGGCCGCCAAGGATGCACTCACTCGAGACCTATCCGCCGAGCTTGCACCTCAGGGCATCCGCGTGGTCGGTCTGCGGCCACACGGTATGCCCGAGACAAATACGATGAAGGAAGCCTTCGGGATCAAGGCAAAGGCATTGGGCATGACCTGGGAACAGTTCCGAGGTTTCCTCGCAAATTGGAGCCATCCTCGACGGATCATGACGCTCGAGGAGATGGCAAACATGGCGGTTTTCGTGGCTTCCGATAGGGCCAGCGGGATGACCGGAACGATCGTCAACTTGACCATGGGTGGCGTAGCTGACTGAGGTTTTAGCGCAATTCATCCGTCTCAACCCAGGGGAATCTCCGTCCCGGTCAGGCCTTCCTTTTTCTCGACTTCGGCGATGTATTTTTTAGTCGCCGCGGGCAAGGCATTCCAGAGCCACAGCGCGATGCTGCCGCCGACGATGGCGAAGGGAATGATAAAAAGCGGCCACCACTGCCAACTGCGGGGGATGCCGAGGAGCGGCACGGTTTGTGAACTGCCAGCCGCTTCTGGAATTAAAAAACCGATGCAAATTGATTGCAAACCGTTGCCAATATAAGCGAAGGCGTCCACGATACCGGAACAAGTGGCCGTGGCCTTGCGTCCGCCGAAATCCGTCGCCGCCGTGCCGGACATGAGCGAAGTAATACCAATGGAGGCCATCACAATCATCACCGCCGACCAGCCGACGGCCTGCGGGCTCGAGAAAAGAAATATGGACATCAGGATTGCGCAGACCAGGACGAATCCGCAGAGCAAAGCCGCGGGCGGCCCGCGACGGGAATGGAAAATCCGGTCAGAAATAATCCCACCGGCGAATCCGCCGATAATGCCGAAGATGCAGGTGAACCAGCCCCAATGCTGCCCGAAAAATTCTGCCCCCGTCTGGCTAACCTGGCGGGAAAAAACAAAATACCAGTTGAAAATACTATAACGAAAAATACCCGAGGCCAGTTCCACGCAGGCAATCATGAGCATGAGCCGGCTCGTGAAGATTTTTTTGAGCAGGTCGAACACGGAAAACTCCACATGCATTTGGCCCGAGGAGGCGTCGTGCGTGTCCAGGTGCGGAAAACCGGCTTCCTCCGGCAATTCCTTGATGAGCCAGAAATCCAGCACCAGCCAAAAAATCAGGATGACCGCTGGAATGAAAAAGACCGCCCAAATGGCGTCCACTGGAGCCGTAGAGGTAAAAATGTGCTTCAGGAAATTGTCCGGCGCATCGGTTTTAGTAAGGGAAACAATTTTGCTGCTCCAATCAATCGCGAAATAATTTCCGGCCGAGATAAAGGTCCCGAAGATGGCGCCAAAGATGCCGCGCTCCCGCACGTGAAACCAATAGGCCTTGATCTTGATGATGGACATGGCCCCGTAGCTCTGAAAATACATGTTGATGGAATAGATAATCGAAAAGGCGAGCACGAGGTTCACCTTCAAATGCCGGACCGTGATGAACCACGTCAAGACTCCCAGCGCGACGTTGGCCAGCGAAGCGCCCAGTGCTGCGATCATGATTCCTTTTTTGCCGCCGATTTTTTTATCAATGAGCGGGCCATTGATAAAAAACGAGAGGGCGTAAGTCCACGTGCCGGCCAGGACAATGATTCCGAAGTCCTGATTGGATATAAGCGTGCCGAGCGCATTTTTGACGACGTTCAGATTAAAACGTCCCATGCACAAAAAGGCATAGGTCATCCCCAGCGGCAGCCAATTGATGAAACGGCGCGTGACAAACCAGCCGCTGTGCCCGAGGGGATTGCTGCAAAAGTAGGCGACAATGACCGCCACCAGGCAAAGTGGAACTGTGGCCGCGTAAAAGTAGTCTGGAACCATTGACTGTTCCAACCAGCAAAACAAAGCCACACGCCATGGTCAAAGAATTTATCAAGAAAAATCAAAGCAAAACGCGAATCATCGCTTGGAGTTTACCCCCGTTTTTGCCATTATCTTCCGCAACCGGAAGTAACGCTTTATGCCTCGGACCCGAGTGGAACTGGAACAGATCGAACGCCAAATCCTTGCGCCCTATGCGCAATTCAGCGGCGATACTCGCGGGCGCAAATATAAAGAAGCTCCGCCGCTCTGGCGTACCCAGTATCAGCGCGACCGCGACCGCGTGATCCATTCGCGCGCCTTCCGCCGGCTCGAGTACAAAACCCAGGTGTTTCTCAACGGCACTGGCGACCACTTGCGCACCCGTCTCACGCACACGATTGAAGTGGCCGCCATCTCCCGGAACATCGCCAGCGCGTTGAAATTAAACCCGGACCTGGCCGAGACCATCGCCCTGGCGCACGACCTGGGCCATTCGCCGTTCGGCCACAAGGGTGAAACGGCCCTCGCGCGCCTGATGAAAGGGCACGGCGGCTTCGAGCATAATGAGCAGAGCCTGCGCATCGTTGAGGAACTTGAACAAAAATATCCGAACTTTCCCGGCCTGAATCTTTCGTGGGAAGTCCTCGAAGGCCTGGCCAAGCACTACACGTCTTACGATCACCCGGGCAAACGCAAAGGCTTCGACGCAAAAAATTCTTCCCTCGAAGCGCAAATCGCCAATCTCGCCGACGAAATCACCTACTACAGCCATGATTTGGATGACGGCCTGGATTCCGGGCTGCTCTCGGAAAGGGACCTGGTTGAAAATGTCCGTATTTTCGCACAGGCGGCCAACCAGGTGGAAAAAGAGTATGGCGATTTGCCGGCTGAAAGCCGCCGGTATTTTATTATCCGCACCGTTATCGACATGCAGATTCATGACGTGGTGGAGAACAGCGAGGCGCTCATCCTGGCGGCAAAGGTCAAGTCGGCCGATGACGTCCGCCGCTATTCGAAAGCCCTGATTCAGCACAGTCCGGAACGGCGCAAATTGAATATGGAATTGCGCGATTACCTGTACAAAAATTTGTATTTCAATCCCGTCGTCCATGGGCCAAACATGCGGGCGGTGAAAATGCTGGAAAAGCTTTTCAAGTATTACCTCGCGCACCCAAAAGAAATTGGTGAAAACGCGCAACGACGCCTGCGGAAAACCGGTCTGCACCGGGCCGTGTGCGATTACATCGCCGGCATGACGGACCGCTACGTTATGCTCGAATCCCAGGGGATTTTTGGCGAGACCTTCACGCTCCAGCCTTGACTTTGCCGGGCATTAACGTAATCAACCCATGTCAGGCGAGCGGTTTAGGCGGTACACAACGTTGTTTACTGCGAAATTTTTAGGAAATAATGGAACTCAGGCTCATTAGTTTTCTCGGCTGGTTTGTCATGGTCGCCGCCGCGTGGGCGATTTCCTACAATCGCAAGCTGTTTCCGTGGCGCACGGTCGCATGGGGACTCGGGTTGCAGTTCACGCTGGCACTTTTTATTTTAAAAACGCCATGGGGCGAGGACTTTTTCGGGTTCGCCAACAAAGTCGTCGTCAAGCTCCAGGTATTTGCGAACGTCGGAACGAAATTTGTTTTCGGGCCGCTCGCAGATGAAGACCTCATGGGTCAAAAATTTGGCCCTGATCATGCGCTCGTCTTTGCCAGCGTCGTCATGGGTACCATCATCATCGTTGCCTGTATTTCTTCGTTGCTCTATCACTGGGGCGTTCTACAAAAAATCGTCCATGCCATCGCCTGGTGCATGCGCAAAGTCATGGGCACCAGCGGCAGCGAAACGCTCTCGGCCTGCGCAAACATTTTCATGGGCCAGACTGAAGCGCCGCTGATGATTCGCCCCTACGTGCCGCGCATGACCCACAGCGAAATCATGACCATCATGGTCTGCGGCATGGCGCACATCGCCGGAGGCGTTGCGGCGGTCTATGCCACCATGGGCATGCAGGCTGGTTATCCCAACACTGCCGGCCATTTGCTCACTGCATCTGTCCTGAACTGCCCCGCCGCGCTGATGATTGCCAAAATTCTCCTGCCCGAAACCGAGAAAAGTGAGACCGCCGCTTCGATGCCCGCCACCGTGCCGCGTACAACGGCAAATTCCATTGACGCGATTTGCCAGGGCGCAAGTGCTGGCTTTCAACTTGCGCTAAACGTCATTGCCATGCTCATTGCGTTTATCGCGATGATTGCGCTAGCGAATTTTATCTTCACCTATCCGCAAAGGCACCTGGGCATCGCGAATCCCGCTACGCTGCAAACCGTTTTCGGCTGGATCAACGCGCCGTTTGCCTGGCTGATGGGCGTGCCGGTGAAAGACGTATTCGCCGTCGGGCAAATCCTGGGAGAACGCGTCGTGCTCAATGAGTTCGTCGGTTACCTCGACCTGACAACCAATTTCGCTGCGAAGCTAGACCCGCGCAGTTTTACGATCGCGACGTACGCGCTGTGCGGCTTTGCGAATTTTTCCAGCATCGCCATCCAGGTCGGCGGCATCGGTTCGCTGGCGCCCGAACGGCGCGGTGAAATGGCCAAAGTGGGACTGCGCGCCATGGTCGGCGGGTTGCTGGCGGCCTACATGACCGCATCGCTGGCGGGGCTTCTATTGAAATCCGACGGGAGCTAAAGGAAATCGTCCTTACGCTTTTACAATAATTTCGGAAATCAGCGGCGCGACCTTCGTTGGCTTCGTGGAAATTTTAAATGCCGCCTTCAACTGTGAAATCGCCTCTTCTGCTTTTGCCCGGGTGGAGGCGTGAACGCGGGCAAGGACGGAATTTTTTTCAACGCGTTCGCCGGGCTTGGCGATTTTATCCAGGCCGACGTCATAATTGATGGCCGACTCTTTGGTAAATCGCCCAGCCCCGAGGTCGCGAACTGCTTCCCCAATAATTCTCGCATCGCATTTGGAAACACAACCATTGGCTGGCGATTTTAATTCCAAAGTTACGGAAGCGGTTGAATCGGCGAGAAGTTTTTTGTTGAACGCTTTCATATCCGCGCCTTGGGCTATGAGCATTTCATTCCATTTCTTACGCGGCTCGCCAGAGTGCAGGCAGTTTTCGGCCAGCTTGCGGGCGGCGATGAGAGATTTTGATTTTTTTGTTTGCAGCAGCAGATGTGCGGCGCAATCAATCACCAGTAGATGCAAATCAGCGGGACCTTTTCCATTGAGGCAATCCACACTTTCCTTTACCTCCAGCCAATTGCCGGCGGAACGGCCTAGTGGGGTGTCCATGTCGGTCAGCACGGCGCGGGTATTCACGCCGCATTGATTGCCGAGTGCGACCATCGCCTTGGCCAGGTTGCGGGCGTCCGCTTTCGTCTGCATGAAGGCGGCGCAGCCAAATTTTACATCCAAAATGAGCGCGTCGAGGCTTTCCGCCAGTTTCTTGGAAAGGATTGAGGCGACTATGAGGGGAATGCTGGGAACCGTCCCGCTGGCGTCGCGGAGCGCGTAAATTTTTTTGTCGGCGGGAACCATCAGGTCCGTCTGGCCGCAAATGACGCAGCCAACTTTCTGCACCTGCTCGATGATTCGTTCGGCAGGCAAAATAGATTTGAAACCCGGGATGGAATCCAGTTTGTCGAGCGTGCCGCCAGTGATGCCTAGGCCGCGGCCGGAAATCATCGGTACGCGGAAACCAAGGCAGGCGAGCAGCGGCGCGAGCGGCAGCGAAACCTTGTCGCCGATGCCGCCGGTGGAATGTTTGTCCACGAGTGGACGGCGGTCTTTGGGGAATTTCAGCTTCTGGCCCGAGTCCCGCATGGCGAGCGTGAGAGCGGTCGTTTCTTTGGGACTTAATCCACGAAAATAAATCGCCATGAGCAGGGCCGACATCTGGTAATCGGGAATTGCCCCGGCGGTGAATTCGCGGATGAAATCCTGGATTTCATCCGGTGCCAGGTCCCGGCCTTCACGTTTTTTTTCGATGAGCGATAAGAAGTTCATACTTTATAACCATGCGGTTTCGCGGGCCACGCCATGATGAATAAGAAAGTTCCCGCGACGGCGCAACCGACCAGTCCCTCGAAAGCCGCGTCCCAGCCATAATGATCAACCAAATAACCCAGGCCCCAACCCGAAAGCGTCGTGCTGGCGTAGCCGAAAATGCTCGTCAGTCCCACGGCGGTGGCCGCGGCGCGTTTGGTGGCCAGGTTCACGCAGGCCACGGCCAGCAGGCACTGCGGGCCATAGATAAAGAATCCCGTCGCGCAAAGCAGCCCGGTGATGAGCAATTCGGATGAGGTCTGGATTTTCCAGAGCAGGAAAACCGAAACGCCGGCGAGCGCCATATAGATGACGCAAGTGCGCGCGGCGCGTCCGCCCAGATAACGGTCCGAAACCCAGCCGCCCAACAACGCGCCCGCAGCCCCAAATGCCTCGAACCCCGAGAGCATCCCTGCCGCGTGCAGGATTTTGATATGCCGCACTTCCAGCAGCATCGTCGGGCTCCAGTTGAAGACCGCGTAGCGGAGGGCGTAAACGAAGAAATTGGCGGTCGAAAGGATCCAGATATAGGGATTGCTGAAAACCTGCTGGAGCACAAAGGCCTTGAAATCTTCATGCGATTTCTTTTCCGGCAGCTCGACGTGCGTGCCTTCAAATTCAGGCAACCCGACCGAAGGCGGCGTGTCCGGCAGCAGGAACCAAATTACCACCGTCATGATGAGGGCTATGACCGCCGGGACAAAAAAACAGAGCCGCCAGTTGGCGGCGAAAAGAATCCCGCTGACGAGAAACCCGCACAGCAACAGGATGCCGATACTGCCGATGTTATGAGAGGTGTTCCAAATGGAAAATTTGGTGGCGAACTGTTTCGGCGGAAACCAATTGGCCATGAGCCGCGCGCACGGCGGGAAACCCATGCCTTGAAAGTAGCCGTTCATCATCCAAATCAGCCCGAGCGCCATGACCGTAGAACTTAGCCCGAAGGAGAAATTGAGCAGCGCCGAGGCCGCCAGCGCCGTGGCCATGAAAACGCAGGCGTTCGCGCGGTCCGCCAGGAAGCCATTCGCAAATTTGGAGACGCCATAAATGACCCCCTGGAGCGTCAGGAATGTGCCCAACTGCGTCTTGGTGATGCCCAGGTCTTTCCCCAGATACGGCATGGCTACCGGCAGATTGTTCCGGACGAAATAAAACGTGGCGTAGCCAAGAATCGAAAGCAAGAGGACCCGAATCTGCCATGAACTGTACTTAGCAGCGATTTGTGCGGGGTCGGTGAGCTGAACTGTCGCCGGTGGCGCCGGCCGAAAGATTCCGAGCAATCCGCCATGCGCTTTAGGCGTGGGTTGTGCCATGGCTGGTTCGGAAATCACGCGTTCACTTTGGCAACCGCCCTCGCCATCGTCCAGAAAAGAAACGAAAAAGGGCAGGGGACATCGTCAAAAAATAGGGGTAGTGACGAACTATGTCTTGATAACGGCAACTGCTAAAATCCTCGCACGGTGAACCAAAGTGTTCACCGACCTCGAAAACGTTCGGGGCCATTTGTTCTTTGACATAAAGTTTGAGGGGACTGTCGCGCCACTGCTGCGGCGTCCGGGCATCGCAGCGCAATACCTCTGCCAAATTTGTCCCCGGTCTGACGAACCGGATACGGGCAAGTCCAACCTAATCAAGGTTAATCTAGGCTAATCAAGCATCATGCCCCTCCCCCCACCCTCGGGGTCTGCGGAAGGGCCACTCGTGCCATCACGCTGCTTGCTTCGTCGGTACATTTGATTAAAAATCTAACGGAAGATGATGGCCTTACAACCTCCGACATGAGTTCAACCCGCACAATCCAAACCGCTGCCGCGCGGCTTAAAAAGGTTTCCCGGCTGCGACCCAGGTTGGCCATCGTGCTGGGCAGCGGGTTTCAGCATGTCTTGTCGGCGTTGCAGGTGGATAAAAAAATTCCCTATTCCAAAATCCGGGGCTTTCCCGAGCCGACCGTCAGCGGCCACGCGGGGGAATTATATTTTGGCAAACTGGAAGGTGTGCCGGTTATGGTCCTGAGTGGACGGTCGCATTTTTATGAAGGCCACTCGATGGAAGCGGTAACGTATGCAGTCCGGGTATTGGCCGCCAATGGCATCTGCGATTTGCTGCTGACCAATGCGGCAGGCGGCATCAATAAAAGCTTTCGCTCTGGCGATTTTATGGTGTTGACCGATCATATCAATCTTATGGGTGAGAATCCGTTGCGCGGAAATACCCCGCCCGGCCTGCCAAGATTCGTGGATATGACCCAGGTATACGATCCGGGCTTGAATGCGCTTTGGCTTCGTGCCGGAAAAATGAGCAAATTAAAACTGCAATGGGGTGTTTATCTGGCGGTGAGTGGGCCAAGCTACGAGACGCCGGCTGAAATCCGCGCGTTTGCGCGGCTCGGCGCTGATGCCGTGGGCATGAGCACGGTGCCGGAAGCGATGGTGGCGCGGCAATGCGGATTGAACGTCACGGCGATTTCCTGCATCACCAATCTCGCGGCGGGCATGGGGAAATCCAAATTGTCGCACACGGAAGTCCTGGATACGGCCTCCCGGGTAAAACCTTTGGCGGTTGAACTCCTCAAGAACTTTCTGAAACTTTATCGAGGGTCTAACGCCGATTGATATGCCAAAAAAATCAAACAGGAAAACAATTTCAAAAGTTCTATTCGCCAAACTGCGAACCGCTGCGACGCAAGCCGCTCGCCGGGCTTATTGCCCTTACAGCCATTTTCCCGTGGGTGCGGCCATTTTGACCGCTGACGGCAAAATCTATTCCGGGTGCAACGTGGAAAATGCTTCTTACGGCCTGACGATTTGTGCGGAGCGAAATGCGATTTTTCAGGCGGTGGCCGCCGGTTCAAAACAAATCGCGGCCGTGATGGTTTATACTCCGACCGCCGTTCCATCAGCCCCCTGTGGCGCTTGCCGACAGGTCATCAATGAATTTGGCGCCGGCGCTGAGATTTATTGCGTGTGCGATGGGGAAGGGGAGTTGCGTACGTCAACAAAGGAATTATTGAAGCACGCGTTTGGGCCGCAAAATCTCGCCTGAAAAGGGGACGGTCAAGCCTTGGCGGACAAATGGATGATGCCGCGTTGTATCGCCACGGCGACGGCTTCCGCGCGGTCGGCCACGCAGAGTTTTGCGAGGATGTTTTTCAAATGCCATTTGACCGTGTTTTCACTGATGCCCAGCACGTCAGCTATTTGTTTGTTGGCCAGGCCTTTGACAACTTCGTTGAGGATGAGCAGTTCGCGCGGCGTCAAGTCCTCGAACAAACGACGCGATTCAAGGCGTTTGGCAACCTCCTCGGGAATCCAGCGTTTTCCTGCGGCCACGGCCCGGATGGCTGGCAGCAACTTATCTTCAGTAGAGTCTTTTAACACATAGCCGGAGGCTCCCGCTTCCATCGCCCGGTGGATGTCTTCGTCACCATCAAGGGCGGTCAGCATGAGGATGCGGGCCTCATTGTTTTGCTGGCGGATTTCCATGGCGGCTTCGATTCCGTTTTTGACGGGCATGCGCACGTCGAGCAACGTGAGATCGGGATTCCACTTTTTGAACATCGCCGCCGCCTGATTTCCGTCAGTCGCTTCGGCGACGACTTCCATGTCCGGTTCGAGATTGACCATGGCAACCAAACCGATGCGAACGATATAGTGGTCGTCAGCGATAAGGATTCGAATCGGCGATGATTTCTGCTTGGTCGGTTGGTTCATTGATTGTCTTTGGTAGGGTAGCTGGTGTGATGGGGAGTTCAACCCGAACGATAGTTTCCTGGCCGGGCTGGCTGATAATCGAAATCCGCCCATCAACCCGCTTGGCTCTTTCGGCCATGCCCAGTATCCCGAAATGGCCTTCGTTTGGTCCTCCGCAATTTTCCGGAGTAAAACCGTTTCCATTATCTTTTATCTCCAGAACAATATTGTGATCGCTAAAATCAAGCGCCATTTTTACGCGATTGGCGCCGGAATGTTTAACGGTGTTGGTCATAGCTTCCTGGCTGATTCGTAACAAGGTATCTTCGACGACCTCCGGCAAAGGACGAACATTGCCCCTCGTTTCAATCTCGACGCGAATTCCTGCGTTTTCCGCGATTTGGTTTGCCCCAATGGACAGGGCTTTGCACAAATCAAATTGTTCCTGTTCACGGCTGCGCAGGTCCCAAATAGTTTGACGCAAGTCAACCCGGCTCCTTCGAACCATGCTGCGAATCAAGCCAAGATGATGCGTTGCAGTTTTGGGGTCCAATTCAAATACTTTGTTAATCGTATTCAGTTGCAACGTGATGCCGGTCATCGTTTGTTCGATGGTGTCGTGAAGCTCCCGCGCCAGCCGCGTGCGTTCGGTCAAGGTGGCCTTAAATTGGACCTCCGCTTCTTTGCGGGCAGTCACTTCGAATTTTAATTGTTCGGTTCGTTCCTTGACCCGCGTCTCCAGTGTATCGTGGGCTGTTTGCAACTCCTTTTGGTCTAATTCGCGCTCACGAATCAGGAGCTTCAAGGCGGAATTTCTTTTGGTGACCATAATGGTCCAGGTCGTCCCGGCAATAATCACAACAAAGGCGATGACCAGGGAAATGAGCAGGCGCTCCGGTGTCAGCCAGCTTGGCTTTTTCAACACCCGGACGCTATAGGTAGTCGGAATCAGAATTTGAATGGACTGGATTCGTCCATCCGCTGCGCTTTGAAGAAAACAAATGCCGCTGACCTCGACCAGGCTGCCGATGGGGATGGACATTGGCGGCTGGTTAGTCATCAAGGTTTCCGCTTCGGCGGTGAAAATCACATTGCTGGCTTGAAGCTCCAGAATAGTCTTAATATCGGGTTCGCCGGTTGGCGAGGAGCTTCGCTCTTCCAGATGGTCGAGCAGCTTTCCCTGGACGGTAATAAAATCTGAATGATGCAGGCCTTCAAGCAATTCTCCAATCGGCGGCTTGAGTGCTTTTACGTCAGCCAGCGGTTCAGGAGCTTTTCGAAAAATGGCATCATTCAGGACGGGCAGAAAATTGTCAAACTCTGGAAAACCCACAGCCTCGACGACGTCCCCTTTCGATAGCGAAAGGGCTTCTTTACTTTTGATTTGCAGCCCACCGGTGGCATCCTTGATAAACAGGTCTTCGCCACTTCTTTGGTAGGTCAGAACTCCTTTAACGCGGACCCGGTCGGCAGACGAACGTCCGGCGCGATACTGGGCGATGTTATTAATAGGGGTCAATGGCTCCTGGAAGGGATCCGAATCGGCCAGCTTTACGATGGAAAAATCCGTAATAACTGGGAAATAAACATCTACGGATACTAAATGTCTCAAGGTGCCATTGAAGGCAGTGGCAGGAGTGCCTGCCAGGTCCACTTTGGCTCCGACCAGCTTTTCGGGAACGATGCCGGGCAGCATCGGCCCATACGCCAAGACGCGATATCCACCGGAGGTCAGTTCAGCTTGCAGCAAATTGCCGGACCTTTGTGCATGCCTGACGACTCCTGAAATCTTAATGCGTTGACCATCTTCAGCCCCAGACATCAAATCCTCGATCGCAACGGGCTTGGGATGCGGGAGCGGAGCTTCTCCCACCTTTTTCCAATCCGGCCTCGTAATGGTTGGAGCGTATCCGCCCGGAAAACTAACGCCGGTCAGGGTCAAAACGTCCCCGGGGGAGGGTTGACGACTGCTGATATTTTCGACAAAAACTCCGCCGCTGGAATCCTGAATGAAAAACCGGCCACCCCAGTCCGGCTCTGCGGCGGTGACGATACCGCGGATTGATACTTTGATATCCCGCGCAGCCTGGTCACCCGAAAGCGCAAGAACCGCCGAGGCATTGGTTAAAACTTCGTTGGATTCCTGGGCCGAAGTTATTTGGCCTGCATTTAGGAGAACAAATGCAAAATAGAGCAACAGCTTGAGAGACTCTTTCACGGGAATCTTAAACTCCAAAGTACCGTCAAACCATTGAAATTCAAGGTGAAAATGGTAAAAACATCCAAGTCAAGCCTACCCGAAAGAGTGGTGTGGACGCCATGACGATTGTGAGAGTATTAGCTTACAGAGCCACCGCCGCTATCATGGTAGGGGTGTCTTGACTGAATATAACGGAACAAATCTTATGAAACGAATTGCATTGATTCTTGTTGGAATAATCAGCGTGGTAAGATTGGCGTCAGCGTCTGACACTTTCTCATATACCGCAACCGCTGCTCCGGGCGCTCTTCCTAGCGACGGTGTGGACCAAAATAACAGCGCGGTTAGCGTGTGGACGATAGGTCAAGAATCGGGTGTTACCAACGGCGGCATTTCGGGTGATTATTTTGGCACGGCTTTTTCGGGTGAGACTCTTTCAGGATGGCAAATCTGGAGTTCCCCGAGCGGCCTTCCGGCGGGGGACGGCGGCTGGATTCAAGCGACCAACACTTTTCCGGGTGGCGCGTTGACCGTCGGCCAAACAGTCTCGATCAACTTCGAAATGCGCGCGGCGGATCCGGGTCGCGACGTCGGCGTGGCCCTGCTCAACGGTACCACCAATCCTGCCATCACTTTTGGAATCTTCGGTGGTGAGGCTAATTCCAGTTATCCATACACGGGCAGTGGTTATTTTTACAGTGACGCCGGCTCTACCTACGTGAGCGCGGGAAGCATGGGCTATCAATACCAAAGCGAGTTTAATATTTCTTTCAGCATCACAGGCCCCAACACCTACACCGCCATCGCCGGCTCAGATAAATGGAGTGGCACGTTCAGCGGGTCATTGCTTGGCATAGAAATCTTTAACGACGGCGGCGGCAACGGAAGCGATATGGCCTTTAATAACCTCACGGTTGCCCCTTCACTGTCGATCAATAATATTTTCCCAAATGACAACACGGCGTTGTTCAATGCCACGAACACGTTGTCTTTTTCCGCTTCCTCGGCGGGTTATGCGATTAATACCAGTGGCGTCCAGGTGATCTTGAATGGCACAAATATATCCAGCAGCCTTCAGATCACAGGCGGCGGAAGCGACAATATCAGTGTGGTCTATACCAATCTCGCGTTGAACCAAAGTTATAGCGGCTCAATTACCGTATCCAACGCGGGCGGTGCTGTTGTGACATCAGCGATACAGTTCGACACCTTCAGCACGAATTATTACACATGGGAAGCAGAGGACTTTGATTTCAACGGAGGGCAATTCATTGATAATTCTTTGATTTCCACCACCAGTGTCAACAGTTACTACAACACGGTTGGCGTATCGAATATTGACGAATATGTGCCGAATTACAACCCGACTAATCAACCTCACCTGTGGCGCACGAACGATGAAGTGTCCATCGCTTTGGCGGGGGACACGCAACGCGCACAGTTTACGGCTGCAGGCATACCTGATTATTTGATCGGATATTTTAACCCGGGCAACTGGGTCAATTTTACCCGAACCTATCCGGCAGGCGTCTATAACGTCTATGGCCGCCTGGCCAATGGAAACGGCGGTTCGGCTAATTGTTCGCTGGCCGAGGTGATTAGCGGGCAGGGCACGACGAACCAGACCCTTTCGCAACTGGGCGCGTTCCAGTTTACCGCCCAGGGCTGGAACAACTTTAACTTCATCCCCTTGACCGATGCCTCGGGGAATTTGGTGGCGATTAAATTGAATGGCCAGACGACATTTCGAGTGACTTCCGGGCCATTGGGCGGCGGCATCAATGCGAACTTTTTCATGCTGGTCCCGGGGAGCAATACTCCGCCTGCCATTGCAAATATTTATCCCGATGGTTTGCAGCCGTTTGAGACTACCAATGCGCTTACGTTCACCGTTAGCTCTGTCGTCAGTACGGTCAGCCAGGCCAATATTCAGGTGACGTTGAACGGCGCCAATGTTTCGTCGCAGTTGACTTTCACCGGTTCTTCGACGAATTGGTCGGTCAGCCTTCCGCTGACCCAGCAGGGAGTGTTCACGGTCGTCATTACCGCTACGGACGCAGCCGGACATGTCAACACTCATACCGAAACTTTTAATACACTTAGTATCAATAACTATCACTGGATGGCCGTTGATTATGATTTCAGCACCAACAACGGCACCGGCACCGGCGGCAGCGTTGGCAATGGCTGGACGGGAGGTCTGTTTATTAACAACCCCGTTCCGACTGGCGATACCGGCACGCCGATTGACGATGAAACCTACCAATTTACACTAAACAGTTACTTTGGTTATCCGACTGGTCTTTATCCAGGAATTGATCCGAGCGGATTTGGCGCGGTTGCGGAACAAGGCATTGACATAAATTGGGCCACCAATTTGACACAAGATCCCGGGCTGGTAGTATCCAACTCTATCTATCGTCTTTCATCCTCTCAGGTGAGTGGCGATGGCGTGGGCACACAAGTCGCGGGGGATTCCTTCCTGCTGCCGGAGTTTCTCGCAGCACAGGCAGATACACTCAATGGAAGAGATGGTACTAGTGGCGGCCCGGATACGAATATTTGTGAATTCAATGTCTCATACTTCTATTCCGGCAACTGGCTGAACTACACTCGCACTTACCCTGCCGGCACATTCAACGTCTGGGGCCGCCTGGCGGCTGGCGGTGGTGCGTTCACCAATTGCACGCTTAGCCTGGTTACAAGCGGAGTTGGCACATCCAACCAAACCACGCAAGTGTTGGGTTCATTCTCAGATCCCGCTCCTGCGGGTTGGCAAACGTATCACTTGATTGAGCTGCTGGATACCAACGGTAATCCTGTTTATCTTCAGCTCAGCGGCCAGGAAACCTTGAGGTTGACCGCTCCTACGAATTCAACTCCAGCCGGTAATGGCTTGAATCCATTGTTCTTCATGCTTGCTCCGGCGGGGTCATCCGTGCAGCCGTTCAGGCTCTCTGCCTCGCTGTCCGGGAATAATATCAAGATATCCATTCCCACGCAGTCCGGGCATAACTATACGCTATGGCATGCAGCAACCCTAACCAGTGCCTGGTCACAGGTCGGCAGCAGCATCCCGGGTAATGGCTCCGTTCAAACAGTTTCTGAATCGGTTTCCAGCACCCAGGGTTTCTATAAGGTTACGGCTCAATAAGCAGATGGTTCAGCCAATAAGAAGAATGAAGACGGCGAAATTACAAATTGAAGGTTCAAGCCGCGGCGCAAGCTGCGGTCATCGGGATGGGGATTCGGGGCCAGGGATTGGCCCCGTTTCCGCCGGCTTCACGCTCATAGAGCTGCTGGTGGTGATCGCCATCATCGCGATTCTGGCGGCGGTACTGCTGCCGGTGCTGGCTCAGGCTAAAGAACGCGCGATCCGTGCTTCTTGCCTGAGCAATATGCGCCAAATTGGCGTCGGTACCACGATCTATGCCGGCGATAACAATAATTACGTCATCCCTGCCAAACCCGTAAACAACGCTACCACCCCCCCCGTATGTAGCGCCGTTCGTGCAATATGCCATATTTTCGGTATACACCAATTCACTCGCGGGCGTGGGGCTTCCGCTGGCTAATGGTGGCCCTTCGGTTTGGGGGTGTCCCGAAATTCCCGGGTTACCCCACGATGATGCCGAAGATTATCCGCAATGGATCCTTGGCTGCCAATATTTTGGAGGCATTAATGAATGGACGCCCGGGGCTAGTACTGCCGGCCTTATCCCGGGAACCCATAGTCCGGTTAAGCTCGACAACACGTGCAAGACGTATTGGTGCATTGCGGCGGATTTGATGGCCAAAATCAACGGCTCCTGGGGCGGTACCGAGGCTGATCTTGGGATCTCGGATCCGGCTATTATTGCGTCCTACAAGTACTGGCCGCCGCATAAAAGAGCCAAGGCTCTGTATCCCGACGGCGGAAATGAAGTGTTTGTAGATGGTTCAGCTTCGTGGAACAAAATTGAGACGACGCACCAATTTACAACTTGGAACGCGACCTCCCAAATGTGGTTTTATCAAAGAACGGACGATATAACAGGCTTTGGCGCGCAAGCTGAACTCAATAGTATAAAATGGACAGGAAATTAGGCAGGCTGGTCAATTCCAGTTACGTCAAGGTGAGCCATCAGCAAAATCCGCCTGTGGACCTCTTCATGGCTTCAGCAACACAACACGGTCTGTCTTCAGTAAGAGTGGTCTTATAGGTGCGACGTTATGGTAATACAACGAAGAGAATTTATCAAAAATGCCATCGGCAGTGCTTTGGCGCTGGCGGCGGTTCGTATATCCAGCGATGCTTTTGCGCAAACGAATGTAAACACTCCTGCTACCGGCGATCTTACAGAGCAGGCTAACCCACTCATTTTGCGCGGGGTAAACCTGGGTGGATGGCTTGTCCTCGAGAAATGGATGGTTCCTGAAGTCTATCGTGGCACTGATGCACCTGACGAGTATAGCTTGTCTCTTGCGTTGGGCGATCAGGCCAAAGCTCGCTTGCAACGACACCGGGAGACATTCATAACGGCTGAGGATTTTCGCTGGATAAAGAACTGTGGCCTTAATGCCGTCCGGCTGCCGGTGGGCTATTGGGCCCTCGAAGCGCCAAAACCATTTGTGGGAGCGGACGATTTTCTGGATTTTGCATTCGAACAGGCCCGTCAAAACGATCTGAAGGTCGTCTTGGATTTGCACGGTGCGCCCGGCAGCCAGAATGGCTGGGACCATAGCGGGCGTAGCGGCGAGATCGGGTGGCATAAAAATCCGGACAATATAAAAGAAACCGTGCGGGTGCTTGCGAGCTTTGCTCAAAAATATGGGAAACATCCGGCGTTGTTCGGAATCGAAATGCTGAACGAGCCGAGCGACCAGATTCCGGTTGAAATTCTCAAGGACTTTTATGTGGATGCCTATTCACAAATTCGCAAACACGCCGGGCCGGAAGTGGCTATAGTGTTTCATGATTCGTTTCGTGCCATGGCCTGGCAAAATTTCATGAAGGGACCGGATTACTCAAATGTCATCATTGATACACATTTATACCAGTTGTTCAACGAGGACGACTCCAAACGCAACGCACAGGAACAGATTGTTTTTGCGTTAGGCCGCAAAAGCGCGCTTGAGCAGATGCAACAGCAGGAGTTGCCGACTTTTGTGGGAGAATGGTCGCTGGCATTGCCCGGTTACTCGATCGAAGACCTGTCATCCTTTCAAGGTGATCTGCTCAATAGTGCTTATGCTGACACCCAGTTGTTGTGTTTTGAAAATACGCGCGGCTGGTTTTTCTGGAGCTATAAACTGGAACAAAAGTCGGCATGGAACTTCCGGTATTGCGTTGAACGGGGCTGGCTGCCGGAACGTTTTCCAGCGTAGATTTTCAACTGACTTTTCATGAATTCTGTATATCGGGGATTAGCGCGGGACAACCCGATGGCAACGGCTGTCAGGTTTTCTCAAGATGGTGTGCATTCTTTGGTCTTGGAATACGAACGCCCGCAACATCCGCAGCGTAAATTTTTCCGGCTTTTAGCTGTTTTTTTAGCCGCAATCGTTTTTTCAAATTCCGGGACCCTTCAGGCCCAATTGATCGACGTTAACTTTACCCAGAACAGCAGCGCGGGTGAAGGCGGACCAAATCCGGGCCCCACGATGTCAGGCGCGGCGGTTCTGGGCGCGGCTGGTGACCAGTGGAACGGTGTTAACGGCTCCAGTGGAACTGCAATTCCTCTCATCTACGCGAATGGCAGCAACTCGCCGGTTACCATGACCTTTACCGCTGGAGGTGGGTATAATGTCTATGATTATAGCGGTTCGACCCCATTTACAGGAACTCCCTATAACGCCTTGATGGAAACTTATCTTTATAACAACGGCGTTTCTCAGACGGTTACGCTTTCCAATCTGCAGGCAAACTCGATATATAACCTGATCGTATATAATGGCGCCGACGCGGCCGCCATAGGCCGCACGACATATTTTACCGTTAATGGGAATACTCTGAGCAGCACGTGGAACGGTTCAAGCAGTACGTTAATTGCTGGTGTTGACAATGTTGACTTTCCCGTAGCTGTGTCGAGTGACGCCGGCAGCCTGACAATAACCTATACGGGAAACGGCGACATCGAGGGTGACATCGACGGTTTTCAGATTGAAGCCACGCCGCTGGTTATTAACGCTGGCATGGCCGGAACAAATCTTAATATTTCGTTCTCGGCTCAATCCGGATTCAGTTATCAGGTTCAATACAAAACTAATTTAAATAGCCCGAATTGGATTTTCCTTGGCAATTCCTTGAATGGAAGCAATTCCATTCAGTCAGTCAGTGATTCACCCGCCAGCGTTGCGCGCTTTTATCGCCTGCAAATGCAAGCACAAACAGCAACCAGTCCCACCAATCTCCCGGCTTTTACCCTGTTGCATGCCAGCGGTACAAATATCGTGAACACTAACGGTGCGGTGGTTCGTTTAAGAGGCCTCAATCTTGGAGGCTGGTTCGTTATGGAACCATGGATGTGCCCTGCGGACAGTGGCGGCCTGCCGGACACCTACAGCATTATCACAAATTTGGACATCCGTTTTGGAGTCACCAATGAACAGAGCTTAATCCATTTGTATCAAACCAATTGGATCACCACGACTGATTTAAATAATATCACCAATGGAGGATTTAATTGCGTGCGCGTCCCGGTCTGGTGGGGGAATTTTTATTCCATCACCAACACGACCAGCATGGGCTGGCGATCAGATGCGTTCTCGGAACTGGATTGGGTGGTAACCAATTGTGCGGCTCGAGGCATTTATGTAGTCATTGATATGCATGGGGTCGTTGGCGGCCAAAGCCTCTCCGACGACACGGGCGAGGAAAATCAAAATACTTACTGGACCAACAGTACCGAGCAAAGTGAAACGGCGTATATGTGGCAGCAAATTGCTGCGCATTACAACGGCAATAGTGCCGTGGCCGGTTATGATTTGATTAACGAGCCAGACAATACACCCAGTACTTTAGCCGTTTGGACTGCGTACAATAGCCTCTACAACACCATTCGTGCCGTGGATCCAAGCCATATTATTATCATGGAGGGAACGTTTATAAATTGGGATTGGAACATGCTGCCTGCGCCTTCGACGTACGGCTGGACCAACATTGTTTACTCCATGCATGAATATCAATACAACAGCACGACTAATCAGATTAAAGCGGGTTCGGACAACCAGGTTACAGATTTTGGCAATCACCTTTCCTGGAACGTGCCCGATTACATCGGCGAGTGGAATGATATGGGTGGCGGTGCCGATGTTTACGAATATTCCATCAATGATTATAACAATGCCGGAATGAGCTGGACCATGTGGGCCTATAAAGCAACCGACGGCCTGGTTCCTGATGGCTGGGGTTGGTACGATCCCACGCATTGGCCCACCACTCCCAATGTTTCCACCGATTCAGCCGCCATGATCGCCAGCGATTGGCAGCAATGGAGGACCAGCAGTTCCTTTGGGACAAACGCCGCGGTAGGGCTGTAAAAGAACCTTTTGAGGGTGGATCGTTGCTTCGCCTTGCGTGACGTGGCAACACATATGTGCCTAATTCGTAACGATTTGAACAAATATTACTTTTCAATCCAGCCCTTTTAAAAAGATTCAATTATATTGAAAAACCACCCTAAAGGAGGGGGAATATAGGCCAACGACTTTGATAATATTTCCATACTCACCTGCCAAAAATCTGGCTGGGGAGTTAAGTCGCGAAGTAAAACTGAAACTAATCTTTATGAAAAAAATCCTCCTGACCGCAGTTGGCCTGATGAGCGTTGCCGGACTGGCCCACGCCTCTAATCTCTTCTCATACACCGCAACGGCCGCTCCTGGCAGCACACCGGACGGAGTTGATCAGAACAATAATCCGCTGAATATTTGGACGGTAACTCTTACCCCACCCACTGTTTCTGGCGGTGGTGAAGGAGTCTATGAAGGCACGGCATTTTCTGGTGATCTTTCAGGATGGCAGGAATATAGCTACCCCGGTTCCGGTGGTCCCGGAAGCAGCGGAAGTGTTGATGCCGTTAATACCTTTGCCGGTGGAGCTTTAGCCATCGGGCAAACTCTTTCCCTCAACTTTGAGATGCGGGCTGTCGATAATACGCCAAATTCTACAGTCGGCGTTAGTTTGTTGAACGGCTCTGGAAATGCGATCACATTTGGTATTTTTGGTGGGGAACCCGATGCCAGTGCTCCTTATACCGGCAACGGATATTATTATACCGACGCAGGAACTTCCTATGGAAGCGCCGGGAGCATGGGCTATCAATATCAGAGTGAATTTAACATTGCCTTTACTGTCACGGGTGCTGACACCTACAGCGCCGTTGCTGGTTCAGACAGCTGGAGTGGCACATTTAACGGCTCTCTTACTGGAATAGATGTGTTCAATCACGATGCAGGCAATGCCAGCGACGTTGGCTTTAACAATCTGACGGTTGCTGTCCCCGAGCCGGGCGTCGTAGGGTTGGCTTCTGTCGGCGGAGCGTTATTGCTCGGCTATCGCCGTCGCAAATAAAGCTCGCGAATAATTGATTGGCATTGTCGGCTGGGGCTGGCTGCAATTACGCTAACGTTAATGTAGCGGATTGTAGCTACCCATGTAGCCGAAATGTAGCGGGTTAAATTCCTCCAGTTCAACGGTGTAGCGGATGTAGCGGGTTTTCCAACTTATATATCTTTTTACCGGTTAAGGAGTGATGACTACATCCGCATTCGTGGTGACAATTTGATTCACGCCTTCAGGCGTTTTGATTTTACAGTCCACAAACCGCACGCCCTGCGCATCGAAAATACCGAACGGTTTATCAGCGGCGATGTTAACGTTCTGTAACAGCACGTTTGTGACATTCATTTCCGGCAGGCCCCAGATTAACCCCGCCCGCTCCCTTGACTGCGCTGTCGCCGTAATATTGCTGAACATAATATTGCGGTAAATCGGCGTGTGGCTGGTAATAGCCGCTGCAGGATAAGTGGTAGCAACTTCAGGAGTGAGTCCGTTCAAGTTGCGATACTCACGCTCATTGGCCATGTAAGCGCCATAAATTAATATTGGGCAAGCCACGTTTGTCATGCGGAGATTCATGTAAGATAAGTCATGGACAAAACCTCCGCGGTCGCGGTCGGACTTGATGCGGATACCGGCATCCGTATGGTTAAATGTGCAATTAATCACAGTAATGTCTGAAACTCCACCGGCTGTGCGGCTGCCAATAGATACGCCGTGGCCGAAGCCGTAGGTGCAATTGGTGATGAGTACGTCCGAAGTGATACCACTGCAGGTGAAATCGTCGTCGCCCACACTAATGTTGCAATCTTCAACCAAAACGTGCTGTCCGCTGACATCACAGGCGTCGGTGTTGTGGCTGGGACAGATAGGATCTTCGGAAGCTGGCGCACGGATGGTTACTCCACGCACAGTTACGTCCGAACATCTACCTCCCAAGGCAATATGAAACTCGGGCGAATTGGACAAAGTAACGTTCTCGATCAATATCCGTTCGCATGAATCGAGGGCGATCATGCGTGGGCGAAACGCGCCCCGCGTTTTTGCGAAGGGCCACCACGGCGCGCCTTGTCCGTCGATCGCGCCACTACCGCTAATGACCACGTCGTGCAATTTTTCGCCGCTAATAAAACTTTTCGGATCCAGCGTCCCGCCCGGATATTTGTCGAGCGACAGCATTCGCAAGAGCGCGCCGGCATCCAGGTGTAGATTGATTTGGCTGGCGATTTGGATCGGCCCGCACAAAAAAGTTCCTGCCGGTACCTCCACGATTCCTCCGCCTGCCGCGCCGGCTGTATTAATGGCAGTCTGGATTGATTTGGTGTTCGTCGCCACACCATCGCCAATGGCCCCAAAGTTTGCGATGTCAAAAATGCCATCGGGAACTTGCGGCAGCGCGGGAGTTATGTGTGATTGTCCCTTGGCCACTGGTATGACTGATAGAGTAAGTATTACCAGGTTAACGCTGATGACGAACTGATATCTCGAAAGTAGCATGCAAGTGATATAAACCGAAATTATCGTTGGCGCGCAAGATAACGTTATCGAGCATTTCACATGTTTGTAGTTTTGCTTGAGTTCTTCCGAAGTCTTTGCATCACTATGTGGCAGGTTTCCAAAACAGGCGAATAACATGCCGCATCCTCGAACGACAGAAGGTATCAGTAGCGAAAGACTCTATTTTCTTTTCCGCACTCATCTAAGTCTTGCTGCCTTGTTCTTCAATTTAATCCTTGCGACTGGAATGTTTGCCGCTGAACCGGCCGCAACTAGCGGGGCTGATTCTGATCCGGACGTTGACGACGTGAGTGGCCAGCAGACAATAGCAGCGGTTGGTTTGCTCAGGACAAACGTCGAGGCTATGCCCGTATTGACCGCGGTGGATGCTGTTCTTCGCTTGAGCCCCGAGGAAGCGCAGCGAGGTTATCCCGTCAATCTCCACGGAGTCGTTACTTGCGTGGTCCAGGAACACAATGCTTTTATCCTCCAAGACAATACGCACGCCGTTTTTGTCATCAATTCTTTACCCAATACAGCTTTGCCCAAAAGAGGAGAACTGCTGGGAATCGAGGGCAAATCAGACAAAGGCACGTTTGCACCATTGGTTCGGGCGAATCAGCTGAAGGATTTGGGTGCGGGCATAATGCCCGAACCTGTCCAGCCAATGTGGGACCAACTGGTGAACGGCAGTTTGGACGATCAATTAGTGGAAGTCAGGGGTATCGTCCAGGAATCCTATCGGCGTCCAGCCGGTTATCCTTCACAATGGTCAAAAATTACATTGCGCACTACCGAGGGATCGCTCTGGGTGGATGTGTGGCTGGTGGGCACTAATTTCGAGAGCCTGGAAAATTACGAAGACTCTATCGTTCGGCTGCGCGGATGCCTTTTTGTGGCATTGGGCACCAGTACGCATCAATTGGAACTTGGTCATGTTCGTATGTACGTTGACTCCATTGAGGTGGAACAGCCGGCGCCGACGGACACATTTGCTGCGCCAGAAAAGCGCGCGGCTGACTTGACGCGATTCGATCCGGAAGCCAATTCGTTCCAGCGGGTAAAAGTGTCAGGGCAAATTCTCTATATGATTGGGCAGGATTATTTCATGATGGACGGCACCAACGGCGTTCGATTTACGTTACGGCATCCGCTTGAACTTCATACGGGCGACCAGGTGGACGTGGCGGGCTACCCGGAATTGAGCGGGGCGGCACCGGACCTGCGTTCAGCGGTCGCCCGCAAGACGGGTCACGCCGCCAGGCCCACTCCCATGAACCTTTCACCCGACGACTTACCCAATGCCGTTTATGATTCCACGCGTGTGCAAATCGAAGGA
>Ga0206816_1066_pt1 | contig 27416 bp, 33 predicted proteins | sample Alteio_BWOrgCont_88_FD_152866 | JGI IMG/M metagenome (GOLD analysis project Ga0206816, IMG submission 152866) | Enriched cells from forest soil in Barre Woods Harvard Forest LTER site, Petersham, Massachusetts, United States -... | ecosystem: Environmental > Terrestrial > Soil > Temperate forest >... | reverse complement strand
GCGGAGGTATTGACGGAAATTGCGGAGGTATTTTTCCCGTGAGCGGAGGTACTTTAAGCTACATTGAAGCTGATAAATTAACCTTTAATACCAAAAATTTAGGCAAATAAAAGTATGAAAAGCCAAGCCATTACATTCAGAAGAATCAAAGACATCTTTGTCAAAGGGCTGATAATCCTGATGGCTGGATGTTCGGTGGTGCCTTTGGTGGCGATACTTTATTATGTTTTTAAACAAGGAATCGAAGCCATCAATTGGGATTTCTTCACCCAACTTCCAAAGCCTGTTGGCGAAGTCGGCGGCGGTATTGCGAATGCTATTTTGGGAAGTTTTCTCATCATTTTAGTTGCCTCCATCATGTCCATTCCATTTGGAATAAGTATCGGCGTTTATTTGAGCGAGCACGGCGAAACGAAGTTGTCATATTACACTCGTTTAGTGGTGGATGCTTTGCAGGGAATTCCTTCGATAGTTATTGGAATTGTCATCTATATTTGGGTGGTAAAACCAATGGGGCATTTCTCGGCTTTCTCTGGAAGTATCGCTCTTGGAATCATGATGATTCCGATTATTGCGCGTTCCACAGAAGAGACTTTAAAACTGATTCCATTCTCTCTGAAAGAAGCGTCATTAGCCCTTGGCGTGCCTTATTACAAGACCATGTTGAAGGTCATAATTCCTTCTGGATTGAGTGGAATTTTATCCGGTATAATTTTGAGCATCGCCCGTATCACCGGCGAAACCGCACCGCTTTTATTCACCGCATTCGGCAATCCTTTTTTCAATTTCGACATACAGCATCCAATCCATACCATGCTGACACCGATGTCCAGTATGCCTTTGATTATTTTTAATTACGCCACCAGTCCGTATGATGACTGGCACAGACTGGCTTGGGGTTCGGCGTTTGTGCTGCTGGTATTCGTTTTGTTGTTAAATATTATTACTAAAATTGCAAGCAGAAAATGGAAAGTACAGTTCTAACGGCTTCAAAATTCGGTGCCTACTTCGGCAAGAATCATGTATTGAAAAATATCAATCTTGATATTTATAAAAATAAAATCACGGCTATCATGGGTCCATCGGGATGTGGCAAAACGACCTTCATTCGCTGCATTAATCGCTTGCATGAATTGACTCCGGGTGCTACTGTGGAAGGAAATATTTTTCTTCACGATGAAGATATTTACAAACTCTATCCTATCATTCTTCGCAAGAAAGCGGGCATGGTTTTTCAACGTCCTAATCCTTTTCCTTCGATGAGTATTTATGAGAATGTCATTGCAGGATATACTTTGAATGGAATCAAATTACACAAGAAGGAAAAGGATGAAATAGTTCAGGATTCATTGGAGGGCGCGGCTTTGTGGAATGAAGTGAAGGATACATTGCACAAGAAAGGCACCTTCCTTTCCGGCGGTCAGCAGCAACGTCTTTGCATTGCCCGTGCCATCGCCATGAAACCGGAAATTCTTTTATTGGATGAAGCGACCTCTGCCCTTGACCCGATTTCAACGGCAAGTATTGAGGAATTACTTTTGGAATTAAAGAAAAATTATACCATCATAATCGTTACTCACAACATGCAACAAGCCGCCAGAGTAAGCGATAAGACAGCATTCTTCTATCTCGGCGAATTGATAGAATATGATGAAACCAAGAAAATATTCACCAACCCGAAAGACCCGAAGACACAGAATTATATCACAGGAAGATTCGGTTGATTTTAATTAGGAATTACGAATTAGGAATTAGGAAATAAACAGTATCAAATAATATAAAATGGCACATATAGATGATGAATTAGAAGGGCTCAAACGCGAGATATTGGGCATGTGGACTTTGGTTCAGTTGCAACTGACGAAGGGCTTGGAATCCTTGACAAAACTGGATAAAGACCTTGCGAGAGAAGTTATCCTTTCAGAGAAAAGGGTTAATTCTTATGAGTTGAAATTGGACAGAGATTGTGAAAATATATTTGCATTATTCAGCCCGGTGGCGGTTGATTTGCGCTATGTTTTGGCGGTATTAAAGATCAATACCAACCTCGAACGCATCGGTGATATTGCTGAGGGAATTGCACGTTTTGTAGTGGATACCGATAATTCATTTGATAACAACCTTCTTGATATAACCGAACTTTTATTGATGTATGAAGAGTGTATTTCGATGATAGAGATTCTTAAGAAAGCCTTTGAAACGGAAGACAGCAAACTTGCCCGAAGTATCTTTAAACAAGATGAAATATTAGATGAGATCAACCTAAAAGCAAATGAAATTGTTGCCAGTTATATCCGCAATAATGTTGAAAAAACTGAACAAGGTCTTTATGCAATCTCCATCATCAGAAAATTAGAGCGTGCCGGTGACCAATGCAAAAACATAGCTGAAGAAATCATCTTTTATGTTGAGGCGAAGGTTTTGAAGCACAAGAAAGATTAAAACCTTTTTTTGTTTTCGAGATTTATTAAACAAACTTAATTCGACCGGATAGCTTCCACCGGATCCATTCGTGAAGCATTCCATGCAGGGACAAAGCCTGAAATAATTCCTATGACTCCTGAAACAAATAAGCCCAAAAGGATATTTCCTTCTGTGAGTTTTAGATTGAAATCGAACATGCCTCCGGCTATCAATGTTCCAAGAAATACTATCATCAAACCAATGATTCCACCAAGCAAACTCAACACTACAGCTTCCACAAGAAACTGTAATAAGATGAAATAATTCTTTGCTCCCAATGACTTCTGGATGCCGATAATATTGGTACGTTCCTTGACCGAAACAAACATAATATTAGCGATTCCAAAGCCTCCCACAAGTATAGAAAACCCTCCGATAATCCATCCTGCAATACTGATGAATTTGAATAAACTTTCTATCTGATTGGACAATAATTTGGTTTCATTCAATGCAAAATTATCCTCTTCACGAGGCTTTAATTTTCTGATAGAACGCATAACCCCTCGAAGTTCATCAATCAATTGTTCATTCCTGATGCCATCTTTACCTTTCACGATTATAGTCGGATTAAGACGGTCTTTTCTGATATCAATGATATTGCGGGCATAATTTACCGGAATAATCAATCGTTCATCCATTGAGTTTCCAAGCATACTGCTTCCTTCTTTTTTGAATACTCCAATGACCTCTAATTTTCTTCCTTCAGCAATAATGGTTTCTCCGACAGCTGCACGACTTGGGAATAAATTATCAGCTATTTCAGCTCCGATGAGACAAATTCCATGACCATATTCTATTTCATTATCTGTAAAATATCTACCCTCTTCAATTTCAAAAGACTTAATTTTGTCATAGTCAGAAGCCACACCAATAAAGTCTGCATTCTCAATACTGTTATCTTTATATTTAATCACCGAACCAGGCAGGTCAGCCATGAATGAAATCGCCGAGGCAAGTGTTGATCTATGTCGAATGTCTTCGAGTTCGGTATAGCCCGGCAATGGGCGATTCATATACTTCCACCAAGGATAATCCGAGCCAAATTCCCAGGGCCATTTTTGGATGAAAATAACATTGTCACCAAGCGATGTGATGCTTGTCTCGACATTATTCTGCAAGGAATCTACAACAGTAAAAACAGAAATAATCGCAAAGATTCCAATGGAAATGCCAAGCAACGAAAGTATGGTGCGTAGTTTATTGACCACCAAAGCATCAATGGCGAACAGGAAACTTTCTTTACAGAGTTTGAGGAATAACATAAGGCGACAAAATTAGCTATTTATTTGAAACGAATTCGGGTGTTTTCTTAGGAATTCATTGTTCCATTTAATCCATCAATAAAAATAGTTCGAGAATTAAGCAAAAGAGTTACTTTTATTTGATAATTTTGCCCCCTTAAATTGAATAGATGAATTTTCCGGTAAAAATTAGAAAGGCACTTGTTTCGGTGTATCATAAGGAACATATTGAGCAGATCATTCGTGAATTGGTGATGCTTGATGTGGAATTGATTACCACTGGCGGGACACAGAATTTTATTGAAATGCTTGGCGAATCTGTCACAACTGTCGAAGGATTGACTACCTATCCTTCGATTCTTGGCGGAAGGGTGAAGACTTTGCATCCCAAAATAATGGGAGGGATACTTGGAAGGCGCGACAATGCTGATGATTTGGAACAGATGAGAAACTTTCAAATCCCAACAATTGATTTGGTGTTGGTAGATTTATATCCCTTTGAAGAGACCGTTGCTAAGGGAGCAAGTGAGGGTGAAATCATTGAAAAGATTGACATCGGGGGCGTTTCGTTGATACGTGCTGCAGCAAAGAATTTTCAAGATGTAATTGTTATTTCTTCTAAGGACGATTATCAATTTCTACTCAAGATTTTGAAAGAACAAAAGGGTGAAACATCCATTGAAGACAGGAAGAAGATGGCTGCTAAGGCTTATGAAGTTACATCTAATTATGACAATACAATTCATAATTATCTTAGTGGAAATAATAAATCCACAACCCTGAGATATGGTGAGAACCCGCATCAGAAGGGAACTTTTCATGGAGATTTGGATTTGGTATTTGAAAAGTTGAATGGTAAGGAACTCTCGTATAACAACCTTCTTGATATTGATGCGGCAATTAGTTTAATGGCTGATTTCAATGAGCCGACATTCGCAATATTAAAGCATAATAACGCTTGTGGAATTGCTTCAAGAAATACTATTAAAGATGCTTATAACGCAGCAATGGCAGGCGATCCGGTTTCTGCTTTTGGTGGAATATTAATTTGTAACAGGAGAATAGATTTTGAATCTGCCAATGAAATAAATTCCTTGTTCTTTGAAGTTCTTATCGCACCTGATTTTGATGAAAAAGCGTTGGAATTATTGAAGCAAAAGAAGAACAGAATTATCCTTAAGCAAAAGCAATTTGAATTACCAACAAGGTTATTCAGAACCTCTATTAACGGGCTTCTTGAGCAAGACAGGGATTCAAAGACAGAAACAATTTCAGATATGAAATTGGCAACCATAAAGGCTGCAACTACTGATGAATTAACAGACATGGAATTTGCAAATAAAATCGTGAAACATTCCAAATCAAATTGCATAGTTCTGGCGAAGAACAAACAACTATTGGCAAGCGGAGTAGGGCAAACATCAAGGGTTGATGCATTGCTCCAAGCAATTGAGAAGGCGAAGAAATTTGGCTTCGATTTGAAAGGAGCCGTAATGGCTTCTGATGCTTTTTTCCCTTTCCCTGATTGCGTTCAAATAGCTGCTGATGCTGGCATTACTTCGGTTATCCAACCTGGTGGTTCCGTGAAAGATCAAGATTCAATAGACTGTTGCAATAAAAACAATATCGCAATGGTTATGACAGGCACAAGACATTTTAAACACTAAAAATAAATCAAAATTCGTAAATAAAAAAGATGGCATTATTTGATTTTCTAACACAAGAAATAGCAATTGACTTAGGTACCGCAAATACCTTAATCATTCATAACGACAAAGTAGTGGTGGATGAACCTTCCATTGTGGCAATGGATAGATCTACCGGAAAGATCATCGCGGTAGGCAAAGTAGCGATGCAGATGCATGGCAAAACCCATGATAATATTAAAACTATCCGACCTTTGAAAGACGGCGTTATCGCTGACTTTGCTGCTGCAGAACACATGATCCGTGGCATGATAAAGATGATTAATCCTGGACGCAGGTTCTTTAATCCTTCTTTAAAGATGGTAATCTGTATTCCTTCCGGTATTACAGAGGTGGAAAAGCGCGCTGTTCGCGATTCTGCGGAACATGCAGGGGCTAAGGAAGTTTATCTTATTCACGAACCTATGGCAGCAGCAATCGGTATCGGTATAGATGTTGAAGAGCCTATGGGAAATATGGTTATTGATATTGGTGGAGGAACCAGTGAGATTGCGGTTATTGCTTTGGCGGGTATTGTTTGTGATCAATCCATTCGTGTGGCTGGTGATGGATTCACAACTGATATTTGGGATTATATGCGACGTCAGCACAACATCCTTATCGGCGAACGGTCTGCTGAAAGAATCAAGATAGAAGTGGGTTCTGCACTTTCTGAATTAGAAAATCCTCCTCCTGATTTTGCCATACATGGAAGGGATTTGATGACTGGCATTCCAAAAGAAATCACTGTCACCTATACTGAAATAGCTCATGCTTTGGATAAATCTATTTCTAAGATTGAAGAAGCTATCTTGAAAGCTTTAGAGTTAACTCCTCCTGAACTTTCCGCTGATATTTATCGTACTGGAATTTATCTTACCGGTGGCGGTGCACTCTTGCGTGGCTTGGATAAACGTATTTCCATCAAGACAAAACTTCCCGTCAAGATTGCAGAAGATCCCTTACGGGCTGTGGTTAGAGGAACTGGTATCGCTCTGAAGAATATTGAGCGATTCAAGTTCTTGATGCCATAAAACTTTTATTCTATTTGCACTTAGAATAGTTGATATTTGTGGACTTTATAATCTGTCCTATCCTCAATACTAAATCTCCTATATTTGCCCCCTCAAAATAATACCGATGAAATATCTGATAATATTAATATTTTTCTTCCTGATGATTTCAGGATGCGCCTCCGACAATGGTCAGGAAGGAAATTCAAAAATTGCTGTGACGGATCTGCAATCAGGCTCCAAATCTCCTGATTCAGCAAGGGTTTCTATGTTGAAATATCCAATGGAAAAGCATTTTAAAAACGTTCGCCAACTGACTTTTGGTGGTGATAATGCTGAGGCTTATTGGAGTTTTGACGGGAAGAAATTAATCTTCCAGGCAAAGAATGATAAGTGGGGAAGCAAATGCGATCAGATTTATTATTTTGATGTGGCTACAGCTCGCATGGATTCCATTCCGCCAAAGCTATTGAGCACTGGCATGGGCAGGACTACCTGTTCTTATTTTCTTCCAGGCGACACCACGATTTTGTATGCTTCCACGCATCTGAAAGATAAAGATTGTCCTCCCGTTCCTGAGCATCGCAAGGATGGAAAATATGTGTGGCCCGTGTATTCGAGCTTCGATATTTTTGTTGCTGATTTGCATGGAAAGATTCTAAAGCAATTGACCAATTCGCCCGGCTACGATGCCGAAGCGACGGTCTCGCCCAAGGGAGATAAAATTGTTTTTACCTCTTCGCGCTCCGGCGATATTGAGCTTTATACCATGAATATTGATGGCTCGAATGTCAAGCAAATCACTCATGAATTGGGCTATGATGGTGGTGCATTCTTCTCACCCGATGGCAAGAAAATTGTCTTCCGTGCCTCTCGTCCAAAGACCGATGAGGATGTAAAAATCTATAAGGATTTATTAGCCCAAGACCTTGTGATGCCTACCCAAATGGAAATATTCACTTGCAATGCCGATGGCTCTGATATGAAGCAGATAACCCATCTCGGCGGTGCCAACTGGAGCCCCTTTTATTCCCATAATGGCAAGAAGATTATCTTCTCCTCCAACTATGCCTCCAAGGGTTCCTATCCCTTCAATCTCTACATGATTAATACCGATGGCACGGGCTTGGAGCAGATAACTTTTGATAATTCTTTCGATGCCTTCCCCGTCTTTGCGCCTAATGGAAAGCAATTGGTTTTTTCATCGAATCGCCTGAATAAAGAGAAGCACGGAATCAATCTTTTCCTTGCCGATTGGGTAGATTAATTCAATTAGGAATTAGGAATTAAAAATTAGGAATAGTACAGACTTTATTCTTTAAATTAATAAAAAACAGAGGGCAGATGAATCATATTATTCATCTGCCCTCTGCCCTTTTACATTTACCCTTTTATCTAATTTATCTAATCCTTAATTTCTATCCCTTCTTTTAAAATAGTATCCAAAAAGCCACTTATATCTTCATCATCTTTTTCAAAAAGAATAGGTTCAATAAGAACATCAATATCTCTTCGAAGTTTCCATAATATTGGGGTATATGTAAAAAAATCACCTTCTACTTTTTTAACAATAACAGCAACATCAATATCACTAAATTCATTTTGATTTCCTCTTGCATACGACCCAAACAGGATGACTTTATCCAAATCAAAATGTTCAGCCAATCGATGTTTATATTCTACTAATTTTTCAATAACTTCAGCTTTGTCCATTCTCTTAATTCTTTAGTTTTTATTAATACATATTCGCATTTTTCTTTCGACATTATTTTAATGATTTTTTCTTTATATTCAGGATAACGCGTTTTAATATTTAAGGGTTCAAGGTATTCAATAAATTCAATTTGTTCCTCTGAAAAGAAATCCCATAACTCACTCTTTTTAGCAAGGAAAGCCAGATTATGAGTATAGGGTGCCGTCTCTTTCAACTTTAAAGTATAGTATGCTTTAAATATTTTCTCCATCGCCTGATGGCAACAAAAACCAACATAGAGATACCGCCCTGTCTTAAACATAGCCTCGGCAGTGTCATAATCATAATCCGAAATATCAACCCAATATTCTACTTTATCCATTTCAATTTTATTGGCTGCAAAGATAGGAAAACGATTTAAGGTTTAAGGTAGCAAACCATAAATCTTAAACAAAGAGAAAGCCCTTCGATATCACATCGAAGGGCTTTCTAATTATTAATTCCTAATTTCTAATTGAATTAAATCGTCGGGCTAAAAGATAACCCTCCGAAAGGATCGGAAAGATCACCTTTTCCATGACCATTACACGCCTGAATGCGGAACCAAAGCTTGATTCCGGTAGCGACCGTAACCATGCCACCATGAGAATCGGTGAAGAAACTGGGATCGCAAGGAGCGTAGGCACTCAACACTGATGGATCAGGATTCGAGCTTACAAAAAGCAGGTAAAACGTAGTATGGGCGATATGATGAAAGTGCATCAATCCCTTACCAACAGTACCACTCTGAACGATAGAACCGCCATAAGCCTTCGCTGGCACAGTGCCAGTGGTAGCTTCGGCTTTGCTCGTTTCAAACAACAATCCACGATAATAAGTAGGGCTATCAGGCACAACATCAGTAACCGTTTCAGCCATGATTTTGTAGCCATCCACTCCAGTATCCGTCAATACTTTGAGGTCAACAATAGAATTATGAACCTCTACTTCAGCATTCTCCTTGCGAAGAATCCCTAATCGAATCAATTCGGCATCGCCCTGACTGATTAATCCTTTAGCTTTAATCCTGGTATCCAATTCGCCGAAACATTTGTCGGCAACTTTCAAGATTTGCTCCTTGAGCAATAAAGCGTTTGCGTTCTTGTTTAACAATAAAATTTCTTCTTTAATAACGTAACTCATTTTCTTTTTTATTTAATTAATATTAGTTTAAATTTACTTTTAGATTATTGGAAAAATAGCCCCGAAAAGTCCTTTTACAGCTTGGGAGGGTCTCGAAAATTGGATTTAACGACCCTTGGCTGCCACTTAACGACCCTTGGCTGCCGCTTAACGACCCTTGGCTAACGCTTAACTTACCTTGGCTGCCGCTTAACTTACCTTGGCTGCCGCTTAACGACCCTTGGCTACCGCTTAACCTACCTTGGCTAACGCTTAACTTAACTTGGCTGCCGCTTAACCTACCTTGGCTAACGCTTAACTTAACTTGGCTGCCGCTTAACCTACCTTGGCTAACGCTTAACCTACCTTGGATGAAACCCAAGATACGTGAAATTGGAATTCGGAGCCCTGTATATAAAGGAGTACCCCTCATGATTCATCCGAACCAACGGATACGAGGCTCTTAACCACTTGCAATAATGCAACCCACTGACTCGGTGAATCTTTCGATACTATTAAATTTGCTTTTCTTAGATATTTCATCGCTGCAAGTTTAAACATATTCCTGGTAATGACAAATTTTTTTTACTTTTGCCATGAATAAAATAATAATGCGATGATGAGAAAGGTACTTTTGGTTGTTACAATTGCTCTGATGACTGTTAATAGTTATGGACAAATGGGGGAATGGACTTGGATGAATGGGAGTGATTCTGCAAATTCAAGTGGATATTTCGATCAAACTTTTGGAATGTTTGATTCATTAAATTCACCTGATCCATTATACGAGCCGTGTGAATGGACAGATTTAAATGGTAATTTTTGGTTATTTAGCGGTATCGGCGGAAATGGATTGCAAAATTCTTTGTGGGAATTTAATCCAAATATAAATCAATGGGCACTTATAAAAGCTGCTCAACGAAATGGAGTTTATGGTACATTTAGAGTCCCTGCTCCAAACAATAATCCAAGTCAAAGGGGTTTAGGGGTCCCAACATGGGTTGATACTGCTGGCGATCTATGGTTATTTGGTGGTCAAGGTTTTGATGTAAATGGAGTACAAGGTATTTTGAATGATTTATGGAGGTATAATATTGCCTCAAATGAATGGACATGGATGAGTGGTTCGGACACTATTAATAATATTGGCTCTTATGGAACAATTTTAGTTTCATCTGCATCAAATAATCCTCCAGGAAGAAGTGAAACAAATGCATCATGGACAGATAACAATAATAATTTATGGCTTTTTGGAGGTTGTAATGATAGTACTAGCAATCTTGATGAAATGTGGAAATATGATTTATCAATTAATGAATGGACATGGATGAAGGGTCCTGATAGCTTAAATTATAATGGAGTATATGGTATTGTTGGTGTTCCAGATTCATTAAATAATCCCTGTAGCAGGTATTGTTATTCCAAATGGAAAGATAGCAATGGAAATTTATGGCTTTTTGGAGGATTCGATAATTATGTTCAAACACATAATGACCTTTGGCGTTTTAATCCCGTATCAAATGAATGGACTTGGATGAAAGGTCCAAATATTGGAAATGACACTGGTACTATTGGGTCAAAATGTTCTACTTCAATAACATCAAATCCAAAGGCAAGATATGAAAATCGCGCTTGCTGGACATTGCCAAATGATAATTTCGTGTTTTTTGGTGGAGGATTTGATCAAAGTAGTACTTACTATAACGATCTTTGGAATTATAACGTTTCTAATAATTCATGGACTTTGATGAGTGGAAGTACATTATTAAATCAGGCAGGGAATTATGGAACAAAGACTGTTTCTAATCCAAATAATATGCCGCCAAATCGCTATGGTTCAGTTGGATGGAAGGATAATATGGGTAATCTTTGGATGTTTGGAGGAGGAAGTAATAATGGAAGTTTAAATGATATGTGGAGATTTGTACCCGATACTAATTGCATTAATTCAGGCATCCCCCAATCCACCCCTAATTCCCCCGCCATCTCCCTCTACCCCAATCCCAACAACGGCACCTTCACTTTATCCTATCATCTCTCCAATTGTCAATTATCAATTGTCAATTGTCAATTAAAAATAACAGATGTCACCGGCAGAACCCTCTACTCCTTATATATAAGCAACTTGGAAGGTCAAGAAACCCTCACCCTCCCCTTGAGCAGTGGCATTTACTTTTGGCAGATGCAGAATGATGCAGCCATCATTGGGAATGGGAAGGTGGTGATAATTAGGAATTAGAAATTAGGAATTAGGAGACCCTTCTCCTAATTCCTAATTTCTAATTCCTAATTTTTTTCTATCTTTGCACTATGAAATCAATAACAATAAACTTACCTGACAATGTCGAGCTGACAGAAAAAGAAGCTGCAATGATACTCGCCGCAAAGCTCTATGACATGGAGATACTGACCATGGGCAGAGCCGCCGAAGTGGCAGGAATCTCCAAAAGAGAATTCATGGAAACTGTCGGCAAGTATGGAGTGGAAACATTCAAATATACTATCGAAGATTTAAAACACGATATAGATGTTGTCCGCCACCATCGTATCTGATTCAAGCTGTTTGATTCTCCTGACTAATATCGGGGAATTGGATATTTTAGAAAAACTTTATGGGGAGATAATTATCACTTCAATAATTGCTTTGGAATATAAATTATCGTTGCCATCCTGGATCAAAATTATGGATCCGAAAAACATAGAATATCAAAATGAATTAGTGAAGACTATTGACATTGGGGAGGCAAGTGCAATAGCCTTAGCAGTAGAGTTGGTAAATTGCGAATTAATTCTTGATGATAAACTTGCAAGGAAAATGGCAACCAGATTAGGATTGATTTTTACAGGAACATTAGGTGTTTTAGTAGAGGCAAAGGATGTAGGATTAATACCATTATTAAAACCTCTTTTTGATAAAATTGAACAAACGGATTTCCGCTATACAAAAGAACTATTAGAAGCAACTTTAAAAAGTGTTGGTGAATAACCTATTCCCAAAACTCCTTCCCCTTAATATCAATATATCCATATTTATTACCTCGCCTGGCATAGAATATTCCTTGCTGGCTGGTTTCTATGGAATCATATATCAAGGGAATCAAAATCTTGCCGGAAGAAAATGCTGTGTTGGATTTGCAATCCATCACTCCTGATTTGCCATTAGATGAAACGATGAATAATCCATTGCCCAGGTAATTAATATATCTGTAATTCATCGGGATTAGCTTCTTGCCTTTTTCATTCATCACACCGGAGATTCCTTTTCGCTTAATGATGTATAAGCCCTTATCCACCCTGATAATAAAATCATATTCCCCCGAAGTAATTGTCTTGCCTTTCTTGTTAATCATCATCCAGTCTTCCACCATTTGAACATTCGCAAAACCATCCTGAAAGTCACCGCCATAATGATATTTAGGTTTGATGATAAGATCGCCTTTAGTATTGATATATCCCCATTTATCATTGATGATCACACCAGCCATTCCATCATGAAAGAAACCTGAATTCTCATATTGAATGGGGATAACTAATTTACCAGTCGTATCAATGAAGCCGGTCTTCTTATTTAATTTCACAGCAGATAATCCATCAAAGAAAGGACCGACATAATCGTACTTAGCCATCTCGATTTCCTTACCCAGATGATTGATATAAATCCATTTGCCGCCCTTCCGAACTTGAGCAAAACCATTGATGAACTGGCTTCCTAATTCATAGATAAAGGGAATAACAACTTTGCCATTGGTATCAATGAATCCGGCTTTGCCATCCTGCATCTGCCAGGTAACGCCTTCCGTCATTTTTCCATGATACCCGGGACCATAAATCAATGGAACAACTTCCTTTCCGGTCTTGTCAATATATCCCCACTTCTCGCCAGTCCTCACAGGTGCCAAGCCATGATCGAAATCAAGAATAGCATCATATTTAAAAGGAATTAGATAATTGAAGTTATGATCCATAAGGGCATTCTTCTTGCCATTGGAAACCAAAATAAATTCCCAGTAATATCCTATAAAACTAACACTGTCCGGCAATAAATATTCGTTGCCAAGAGAGTCAATAAATCCCCAATGATTATTAATCAGTATCCTTGCATGACCATTATTAAATAGATCAAGAGACTCATACTTTGGCTGGATGATTATGTTCTTGCTCGAGTCGCAATAGCCCCATTTATCACTTTTGTGAAAGGGAATGTATTGAGGATAACCCTGAGCCAGCGAATAGTGAGCAGTAAATAGTGAATAGTATAAAAGGAGACAGATAATAAATTTGAAATACCTGTATTTTAAGGGGTACATTCAATCGAGATAAATTATTGAATGGTTTATTTTTTAAGAACCTTATACCCATAAACGAAATAGGAAACAGCACCACTGCCACCCATTCCTACTCTTGATTCTACATCTGTTTGAATTTTATCCCCAACCTTTACACCGGGGTAAGACTCCTTCATTACCGGAAATAAATCCTTGGTAGTGGCATGAGTGGTAAACATGAAAGTTACATATATCGAATCCCCAACAGATTTTGGATTCCCAAATGCCTGACCTATTCCCAAAACTTTTTCTATTCTTAGTTGAGCTTTGCAAGGTGCTTTGTGGCAAGGATCGGAAGTATCGCCCGGCATTAATACAGGATTAATGTTAATCACAGTGGCGATTATCCGCGCATGGTTCGGAGAAATACTTTGGCTTTTGCTGCTGCTTGATAAAATAATCAAGAGGGAAAAGATCAGGAGAAAATGGTTCATTGATTTCATAATTTATTTTATTAATTGTGAGGACAAAATTACAATTTATTTTGGATGTCTTATCTTTGCAACCATAAATCATATCATAAAATTATGGAAACATACAACGAAATTCAAATTGCAGAGAAGCTGGAAGGTTTGTCTGGGTGGTCGCTTAAAGATAAAGCCATCGAACGAGAATACAAGTTCAAGAACTTTAATCAGGCTTTGGGATTCATTGTAAGGATAGGGCTTTTTGCCGAGCAAATGGATCATCATCCGGAAATCTTTAATGTCTATAACCAGGTTAAAATCCGATTAAATACCCATAGTGCGAATGGTATTACCGACTTGGATTTTGAATTAGCAGGAAAGATTGAGGAGATTTTTGGGCAATAGGTGATTTAGGGTCTAAACTTTCATTCTTTGGGTTGAGAAATTCACAACTTATACTCCTATAGTTTATGTAATGCGATAAAGAAAAGGGGGTTGAATAATTTTATAGGGAATGAAATATATTTAGGAAGAAATCAATAAAAGATTCAAGAGAATCGATTTTCTAAATAATTTTAACCCTATATTTGCGCCATGCAATTTCTATCCCCTGACAACTTCAAAGATTACGAACTTCTTGATTGTGGCGACTTTCTCAAATTAGAGCGATTCGGCAATTATATCACTATTCGCCCCGAACCACAGGCTGTTTGGAATACCCGCCGGACTATGAAAGACTGGGAACAACAAGCGCACGTAAAATTCATGCCACAGTCAAGCTCGTCTGGTATTTGGAAAAAAATGAAGGACATGCCTGATCAATGGCAAATAAAATATGCTATTAATGATTTGGCTGGGAATCATCCTGTGATAAAGTTTCGCTTGGGCTTGACAGCATTTAAACATGTAGGCATTTTTCCAGAACAAAGTGCCAATTGGGATTATATCTATAATAGCATTAAAAAACTAAATGTTGAAGCTCCGAAAGTTTTGAATTTATTCGCATATACAGGTGGTGCTTCACTTGCCGCTAAGGCTGCCGGAGCGGATATTACGCATCTCGACAGCATCAAACAAGTAGTTTCATGGGCAAGGGAAAATATGGAAATAAGTGGTTTGGAAAATATTAGATGGGTAGTGGAAGATGCAATGAAATTTGTGAAGCGTGAAATTAAACGTGGAAAGAAATATCATGGAATTATTCTTGATCCCCCTGCTTATGGTCATGGTCCCAATGGTGAAAGCTGGAAACTCGAAGAACAGATAAATGAAATGATGAAGTCGGTAGCTGAATTGCTCGAAGAACGGAATCACTTCGTCATCCTGAATACTTATTCTCTTGGATTTTCTTCTTTGATTATTGAGAATCTTTTTAGAGATTTTATTTGTGGAAAAGATATGTCGAATGCAGAAATAGGTGAGATATTTCTCCCCGCAACAAGTGGCTCTAAATTACCGCTTGGGGTATTTGGAAGGTATTTTACAAATAGTATTTGATGGTTTTAAATGGTAATTGACCTCATTTATGAAGATTGTTTTTAGTCTTTTTTTACTTATTGTATTAAGCAATTCTTGTCTTGCTCAATATGTTATTGAAGGAAGTGTTGTTGATGAAATTACACATAAACCATTAGCCTTTGTGAATGTAATTCTGTCTGATAAAAGCGGCGGGACCATGACAGATATTATGGGAAAGTATTCTTTGAAATCCGATGTTCCAATAGACTCCCTTTTATTTTCTTACATGGGTTATGAAGTTATTAAATACAAACTCTCCAAAGAGGAATTGAATAAGCAACGCTTAACAATTAATGTCAGCATGAAGTCAACAAATTACACTCTGAAAGAAGTTGTTTTTAAAGCAGGGGAAAATCCGGCACATCGCATTATTAAAAAAGTAATTGAGAATAGGGACAAGAACAATCCTGATAAATTACCTTGCTATACTTATTCCACTTACAATAAATTTTTTTTCACCGTAGATGTTGATTCCTTGATAAAGGCTGATAGTTTGATGTCACATGGTATTGCTGACAGCACAAAAAATAATGATCATAAATTATTAGATTGTAATTATTTATTTATAGTGGAATCAGTTACTGAGAAGAAGTTTCTTTATCCTGATAATAACAAGGAAACCATCACAGCAAGCCATGTTTCAGGTTTTAAGAATCCTTCCTTCTCAATTCTTGCAAGTGAGATGCAGGGCTTTAGTTTTTATAATGATTACTTCGTGTTGCTGGAACGAAACTACCTGAATCCATTGAGTAAAGGAAGCATCTATAAATACTTTTTCAATATTGAAGATACCACTTGGAATGGAAAAGATACTGTTTTTATTATTTCGTTTAAGCCATTACCTAACAAGAATTTTGAAGGGTTGAAAGGAGTACTTTATATTAATACCAATGGATATGCTGTCCAAAATGTAATCGTTGAGCCTGCTGCGGAGAATGGAAGATTGACTTTGAAGATTCAGCAGCAATATCAGCAAATCAATGGTGAGCGTTGGTTCCCTGTGCAGTTGAATACTGATATTATTATGAGAAAGACTTTATTTAATTATGCTGATTTGACAGGCATTGGAAGGACTTATATTAAAGACATAAAGTTCGATACAACGCTAATGAAAAACCAGTTTGATGATGTCATACTTGATTATGAATCTGGCATGAAACTAAAAGATGACGCGTTTTGGAATGCCAACCGACATGACAGTCTTACAGATAAAGAGGTTCATACTTATCACTTCATTGACAGTGTTGGTATTGCCAATCACCTGGATGAGAAATTGAAGCTCCTGCTTGCTCTTGGTAATAGCCGGTTGCCATTAGGCATTTTTGATTTGAACCTTGATAAATTAATCAATGAAAACAATTATGAAGGTGTTCGATTGGGCATGGGAATCCATACAAGTGATGTCTTTTCAAAATATTTCAACATCGGTGGCTACTATGCTTACGGGTTCAAAGACCATAAAAATAATTATGGTGGTGATGCTAGTATCCTTTTATACAAACATAGGAATATTCGATTTGGTGTATCTTATGCTAATGATGTCTTAGAGTCTGGTTCGCAAGTTTTTTATGATGATTTGAAATCTTTTCTCAATGAAGAGTTTCGGAAATTCACCATTATGAAAATGGATGATATCGTGGAGAAGAAAATATACATCAGCGGTAATTTTATAAAATATCTTAACGCATCTGTTTTCATAAAAGAGAACCATACCACAGCTACAGATAATTACAAATTCAATGACGAATTGCCTAACAGTAAAGGCTTAACAAACAATTTCCATTTTACTGAAACAGGAATAGCTTTGAGGTATGCATACAAAGAAAAGTTTGTAAAAGCCTTTGATCAGAAATTGTCCAATGGAACAAAATATCCTGTCATCTGGCTTAATATTACACGAGGCTTTAATCCATCCGTTTCTGGATTTGAAATTCCAACTCCTACAAGTACCTATACAAAACTTGATTTCCAAATAGAGAAATCTTTTCGCATTCGTAATCTTGGCAGGTCTTCTTTTGTAATGAATGCAGGATATGTAAATGGTAGTGTACCCTATCCGGTTCTCTTTAATGGCAAGGGTTCTTATGCTCCTATCTACTCTGTTAATAACCTGTCGTTTTATTCTGGAAACAGCTTCCAAACAATGGGGTTGAACGAGTTCTTATCCGATAGATTTGCAGCAATATATTTTACTCATCGTTTTGGTCATTTGTTATTCAAATCAAAGAAGTTTCAGCCTGCGTTGAGTATTATCAGCAATGCTGGTATCGGTTCTTTATCACATCAGGAGCTCCATCAGGGTATTACATTTAGTACTATGAATAAAGGATTTTATGAAAGCGGACTTTTGATTAATAACCTTTTTAAAGTCAGCTTTTCAAGATTTGGAATCGGTGTCTTTTACAGGTACGGTCCTTATGCTAATCCTCTTCCTCGAAATGATATTTATTACAAAATATCATGGACCTTCTTCCTCTAAGGATTTTATTGTTTTAAAATAGTTTTATAAATCAATCTCTACCACATTCCTCAACAGATCATCCATCGTTTCTCTCTTGCGGATGAGTTGAGCTTTGCCTTTAAAGACAAGGACTTCCGCTGGTCGGAAGCGGGCGTTGTAATTATTCGACATAGTATATCCATAAGCTCCAGCATTCTTGATGGCTAATAAATCTCCTTCTCGAACTTCATTTAATTTCCTGTCCCAACCAAAGGTGTCTGTCTCGCAGATATATCCTACAATGGTGTATATACGGGGAGTTCCGGTAGGGTTAGAGATGTTGATGATCTCATGATAAGCATCATAAAGCATCGGGCGTATCAAATGATTCTGTCCAGAATCAACGCCCACAAAAACAGTGGCAGTAGTCTGTTTGATGACATTCACCTTTACTACTAAGAAGCCGCATTCACTGACGATAAACTTCCCCGGCTCAAACCATAATTCAAGAGGACGACCATAATCTTTGCAGAATTGATTGAAGCGTTCCATGATTGTTTTACCAAGAGCAGCAACATCTGTAATGACATCGCCTTCCTTATAAGAAACCTTGAAACCACTGCCGAAATCAATGAAAAGCAAGTTCTTAAATCCTTCTGCAGCTTCAAATAATAATTCAGCACCACGAATGAAAACACCGGCATCAAGAATGTCAGAACCCGTGTGCATGTGGAGCCCCGTAACGTTTATATTTTCCCTTTCTACGACTCTCAATACATGTCGCATCTGATAGATGGAAATACCAAATTTAGAATCAATATGCCCGGTCTGAATATGAACATTTCCACCGGCAACAATGTGTGGATTAAGCCTTATACAACAAGGCACCGTATTGCCATAGGTATGCCCGAATTGCTCAAGGATAGAGATGTTATCAATATTAATCATCAGCCCCAAATCAATGCCCATCTTGATCTCTTCAAAAGACACGCAATTAGGAGTAAAAAGAATTTCATTAGGCTTGAAACCAGCCTTCAATCCTAATTGCGCCTCTTGTATAGAAACCACATCCAAACCACTGCCAGCTTGCTTCAAGAGCTTCAATACATTCAAATTATTAAGAGCCTTACAAGCATATTTAATCTTGACATGATCTCCCGGAAAAGAAGTCTTAAGCAGTTGATATTGAGACAAGATTTTATCGGCATCATAGACATATACAGGAGAGCCGAATTCCTCCGCAATGCCTATCAGATCAATGTTTCCGATAGTGTAGTGATTGTTTTTTAATTCCATTTAATTATTTTTTAAGGCGGCAAATATAAGAATCCTTTCTGATTTAATAAGGCTCATCATCGTTTTGTTGTTACACCGCAAGGGCGAATGCAGACACATAACGATGAAAGAATGAACCCTGAACCCTGACTTTTCAACCTTTATATATTGTTGTTTAATCAGTATGTTTGGTCAATGATTACTGTTTAATCCTCAAATTCCCAAAGCTCTGTTTCATCTTTATCTTTTGAGACTTCTTTCCTTAGATATGGCATAAATACCAAAGCAATCACAAGGGCTGAAATTCCAGAGATTAAAATAGTATTGGGTGCACCGATGCTTTGCGAAACAGCTCCGATTAATAATCCCCCCAACGGCTGCATTCCGAATACTGCCATCGCATAATAACCAATTACTCTGCCCCTCATTTCTCTTGAGACATTTGTGTGGATAACAGTATTGGTTATTGTTGTTTGCGACATCATTCCAAAGCCCGCCATCATTGCAAAAAATAACGCAAGTGGCAAATTTGTTTCATGCGAAAACAAGATCAATCCTCCACCAAAGATCAGTAAATTAATAAATAATACTTTCTTTAATTTAGCACTCGGCTTTAAGGAAGCTAAGAAGATGGTGCCCATCACCGCACCAAGTCCTATGAAGCTGTTAAGATAGCCGAAAGTAGAAGCATTCCCCGTAAATATAACCTTTGCATAAACAGGAAGCAAAGTGCTGAAAGGAAAGACAAATAAACTGATGCATCCGATAAGTAAAATCAGGTAACCAATGGTAGGTGTCTTCTTCAGATAAACATATCCTTCCCTAAATTCCTTGATCACCTTTTCAGAATGCACGCGAGGAATATATTTAGGTAATTTCATAAATAATAAACAGGTAATCACCGCCACAAAACTCAAGGCATTCATCAGAAAACAAACTCCTGCACCCAGTTTCTCAAATACAATTCCTGAAATAGCAGGACCAACCAACCATGCCAGGTTTACCATTGATGAATTCAGGGCAATGGCATTCGGCAAATCTTCTTTTTTAGCAACTATCTCATGTAACATTGATTGTCGGGCGGGTACTTCAAAAGCATAAGCCACACCTTGAATAATGCTAAGTGCAAATATTTCCCAAACAGTATAATCAGTATAAATTACCAACACACCAAGCAAAGCAGCCTGAACCATAGCCGCTATTTGCGTAAAAAGCATTACGCGAGAAGGATTATATCTGTCAGTAATTACACCGCCCAGAGGCGAAAATAAAAACGAAGGAAACTGGGATGCAAACATTGCCAATCCAACCATGAACGAAGAATGCGTTTGCGTATAAATCAGCCAGTAAATAGCCGTTCGCTGCATCCATGTCCCCGTCAATGAAACAGATTGACCGGAAAAGAACAACCTGTAATTACGACTCCTGAAAGCTATAAATGTGTTGAAATTCATACTATAAGTTTTAGAGGGGAAATTTACTAAAACAAGTTACCTAAAAATAATATTAAACTATAGCCTATTAGCCCAAGCCAAACCATCCGGTCCTCCTATTTCAAAATGTCCAATATCGTCCAAAGTCTTGAGATCAATTATTACCATATAATTACCGCCGGTAGAAGCCACAAAATCACGGTTACCAAATGTATCCATCTTTTTTGTTTTTATATCTTCAATTTTATATGTCAAGTTTTCTGCCAGCCATCCACTTTATTATTTCAGGATTGCGATGGTCAAAAAACAAACTTGTCTTGGTATCTAAACTTTTAATTGCTTCCATATCTTCTGCCATTAGTTCAAAGTCAAAAATATTGAAGTTCTCAACCATTCTTTCTTTGCGAACTGATTTCGGAATAACAATTACTCCTCGATGGGTCAGCCAACGAAGGATTACCTGCGCTACACTCTTATTATATTTATTGGCTAATGAAAGCAGCAATTCATTATGAAAGATGTTGTTCTTTCCTTCTGCAAATGGTCCCCAGGATTGAATTTGAACATTATTATCTTGTAGAAATTTCTGTTCTTCCTGTTGCTGATTAAATGGATGTGTTTCGATTTGATTTATTGCAGGTGGTATTATTGCACCAAAGACCATTAAATTCATTATCTGATCCATCTTAAAATTTGCAACTCCTATAGCTCTTATTTTCTTTGCTTCATAAAACTCTTCCATTGCACGCCAGGAGCCGAACACATCGCCATAAGGCTGATGAATTAAATACGAATCAAGATAGTCAAGTTGCAATCTTTCCAGTGATTTTTCTATTGCCTTTTTTGTCTTGTCATATCCGGTATCCTGCACCCAAAGTTTTGTAGTGATAAATAATTCCTTTCTATCAATGCCACATTTCTTAATTGCAATACCTACAGCTTTTTCATTCATATAAGATGCCGCAGTATCTATAAGGCGATAGCCAGTTTCAATGGCATCTAAAACACATCTTTCACATTCTGCGGCATCAGGGATTTGATAAACTCCAAACCCTAAGATTGGCATTTCAACACCATTGTTTAATTTTATTTGTTGCATGATTTGTTTTTTAATAATTCATTACTCAATTGCCAAAGAAGAAGACAAATCCCGATAAGCATTTATTTGTTTTTGAAACTCTGCTACCTTTTGCTCTGCTGTTTCGATAGCATCAGCACCAGCTAACCAACGTTTCGGTGGTTCATTTTCGTTTGCAATCTTAATTAATGCTGCTGCTAATTTTGCTGGGTCGCCTCCTTGTTTTCCGTCCATACTTTTCCAAAATGGTCGAAGTTCGGCATTCTTAGCTGCGTAATCTTCTATAACGTTTTCTGCCCAGATAGTTGAAGCAGGTGTCAATAAGCCTGTTCTGAAAAACCCAGGTTCTACAACAGTTGTATGGATGCCAAACGGAGCAACTTCCGCAGCTAAACAATCCATCCAACCTTCCAATCCAAATTTAGAAGCAGAATAAGCTGAACAGTATTCATAACCTACAAGTCCCGCAGTTGAGGAAATGGTTATGATATGTCCCGAACGATTTTTTCGCATGACAGGAAGCACAGCACGTGATACATTCATTGGTCCAAATAAACTTGTTGCTAATTGAAGCTCCATTTGTTGCTGACTTAACTCTTCAAAAAACCCTGCATAGAAATTGCCTGCATTATTTACTAAGACATCAATGATTCCAAACTTATCAACTGCTGATTTTACAGCCGCCTCAATTTCTTTTGAATTAGTTACATCCATTTTCGCCACCAATAAATTATCAGAAGCCACGCCAATGGCTTTAGACACCTTATCTGTATTCCGACCAGTAGCCACAACTTTGTAGCCTGCTGCAAGTGCTGCTTTGGCAATCTCCAAGCCTATTCCACTGCTTGCACCTGTGATAAACCATACTTTACTTTCTTTCATAATTTTCTTTTAATAGTTGTTCATATTCTTCAAAACGATGTTTTCTAATTGGTCTTAAATTGGGTTCTGATTCAAAGTACAAAAGCAAACAAGGACTTATTGATTTGTATTTATCCACATACTCATATCTAACAAGTTCTTTGTTTTTTATTCTTTGCTTTATTCTGTTGTGATATGGATACATTTAAAATGTTGTTCAATAAAAATTATTTCCCAGAAGATTCCCCATACCAATACTCCGCTGTAACTCCGCCATCCATAAGAAAATCACTGCCAGTGATAAAAGCACCATCTTGTCCCATCTGCAAAGCCGCAACTGTTGCCACTTCATCGGGAGTTCCTGCACGACCAACTGCTGATGTTTCAATCATCTTTCGATAGCCATCACCACGTGGTCTGGATAATTCATCTTTTGCAAGAGGAGTAATAATAACTCCGGGACTGATATTACATTTTTGGATTTCTCTTTCAAAATATTTTTATTAATTGTTTTATATTGTGCTTGCCCAAATTTTGCAAATTGCATGATTAGATACGAAGCAAAACTACAATTACTTTCGACAATCAAACAAATAGCAAGAATTCTTAATGTACTTTCTAAGATGCGAATCCTTTCGCGCGTGATCATTAGCATCTTCGTTTTGATGCTGCACCGCAAGGGCGGATGCAATCTCAAAACGATGAAAGAATGAATTGGGATAGGTATTATTTGAATAATCTATAATCTATCGGATACATATTTTCTTTTACTTGCTTTATTGCTTTCTTATTAGCTTTCTTTGCTGATCTTTTATCATACCATTCCATATACAATTCACAAATAAGTAAAATCTTTTCATTTACTCTTCTCCTGAACTTCGATTTTGGGAATAAAATTTTATTCTTTTCTAAACGAAGTCTCACGATATCATTCCTAAGAAACTCCAAATAATTTTCGCGATGCGTTTTCAATTCCAGTTTATTCATTTTCCTTTTTTCAGAAAGGATTTCCATCTTCTTTAAAAAACTACTGATATGTTTCACGGAGTCCTGATATTCCTTTTGCATGTTCTTGTTTATGCTGACATCCTTATCTTCAATAATGTTCCTATAGTAAACAATTAAGGCATCCGTATTGTTTGGTTTTTTTGCTTCAAAATTTAGAAAACAATCCCAACAATAAAATTGAAAATAGGGTAATCCATCATCAAGAATTATTTCACCTACTGGTCTAAGATTCATTTTACTTTTACATTCCGGGCAAACGACCTCTACAGATTTATCCAACAATTGAATCTTTTTATCCTCATCAGTAAGAGAATCTATTTCTCTCCATTTTACAAATCTGCGAAACGTTTTTTCAGCCCTTTCCCAATAGGCAATTTGAACATTTTTACGCGTCATAGCAGTCAGTGTGGCAGGCTTTAAATGTGCTGTATAATCCTTAAAGAAATTTATCATTTCAAGGTATTCAGATTCTATAGAACCTTCGCTATCTTTTAATATCGTGTCCATAATTATTGCGGTGCAAAGATACGAATCCTTTCGGGCTTAATAATTAGCATCATCGTCTTGATGCAGCTCCCAAGAGGTCGCTATCTCAAAACGATGAAAGGATGTAGAAAACCGGACAGGTGCGAAGCTCCTGTATGGTTTCATTAAGATAAACTTGCAACCAAACAGGAGCTTCGCACCTGTCCGGTTTTATCGTCATACGGGGTTCTGCCGAAAGGTTTTAAACTATAGGAATTCCAAATATCAAAACCCTTCAGGAGAAAAACCTGAAGGGATCGTGGACAGGATTACCTTTCGGGACTTTGGTTCATCGTCGTGTGATAGCACCCTTTTTCGGGGTGCTGCAACACGACGATGAAGATTATTTTTATGATTTATTCCGTAATGGTTATGTTGATTTTTCTGTCGGCGGGTCTGAAATACCAGGATACTATTATAAAAATTGTTTGGAATAGTGGTCCGAGAATTGCCTTGATGGCATAGTCTCCGCTTGCCAGATGCGAGATCAGTGCACCGGTCATTAGGAAGAAGAAGCCTGCATACGCCCATTCTTTTACTAATTTGAATCGTGGAATTAATACTGCTATTACTCCGAGGATTTTCCAGGTGGCGAGGATGCTGATGAAATAGTCGGGATAATTTAATGGCTTCATTATTTCAGCGATTGCATCTGTGTGCATCAATTGCTGGATGGCACTTGATAACATGCCGACAGTGAACAGGGCTGTGGCGACCCAATAAATAATTTTGTTTCTCTTTTCCATATTGTTTTATTTTAATTTGTTTATGATTTCTTGAATTCTGTCGTGTGCCATGCTTATGCCTTGTGCAAAGGGGAGTTTGAGCACTTGGTCTCTTAATGCTGTGGATTCATAAATCACGTGCATGTTGAGTTTGCTGGTGTCGTCAGTGAGTTTTTGGAATTCGTAAATCTCAAGCTGGACGCCGAAAGGGGCATTCTCCATTTCAAAGGTGCGAGTGATTTTTTTGGTTGGGGATGAAGTCATGGATTACTCCGTTGGAGCGGAAGACAACCTTCCCGTTTGCATCGGTTGATTCCATTTGATAACTGCCATGTTTCTTGCCTTCATACTTCAGTACTTTGGCTGTGGAATAAGGGTTTGACATCCATTCCTCAACAAGGTCGGGCTGGGCGAATGCTTTAAAGAGTAATTCTACGGGGAGATCAAATTCTCTTGTGATCACTAATTCTTGTTTGCCTTCTTCGGCATTGACTTTTGTTTTCTGTTCCATATTATTTTATTTTTTTGATTTGATTTTCTTCATTGTGGATTCTAATTTATTAAACCTGTCGTCCCATAGTTTGCGGAAGGGTTCTATGAAGTCGGCTACTTCTTTCATCTTTTTTGCATTGATGTGGTAGTAGATTTCTCTGCCGGATTCTTCTTGCTTGAGCAACTGGCATTCTGTCAATATTTTTAAATGTTTTGATACTGCTTGTCGGCTTGTATCAAAGTGTTCTGCCACTGCATTTGGTGTCATTGACTGTAGGGCAATCAATGCTAATATCGCTCTGCGTGTGGGGTCTGCAATTGCTTGGAATACGTCTCTTCTCATTGTTTTTATAAAGTTATATGTAAAAATCGGCTGCAAATATACGCAATTATTCGGTTGCGCAAATGGTTTAACAAATTTTTTTGATGAAAACAATCCTCTCGGGTTTTTCTACCCATTTAAGGTTTTATGTTCTGATTGTAAAATGTTTACTTATAGATTTGAATTGGTGAGTGAAACCATACAGGTGCAGGGGGCACCTGTCCGGTTTTAGCCGCACTTATTTTTGTTTGGCTTTTTTTAATAGAATTAAATTCAGGATTAAACCAAAAATGGCAACACCAGTTATTATAATGTCATAATTTAATATACTACTCTGGCTGCCATGATTGAGATTCATAATCATATTTATCAAACTATAAGTACCTCCTCCAATCCAAAAGCCTATACCAAATTTAAACCAACTCGCATCTCTTTTTATTAATAAACTCATAGTTTTTTTTAATTTAAAATGGTTAAACAATATTTTTATTCAAACCATTAACAAAAGCCGTACCAGAAAGAGTGAAACCGGAAGGTAGGCTTTAGCCTTCCTGTATGGTAGCAAGTTTTTTAATGTTGTATTTAAGAAGGTAGTATGATTAATAAACGGGCAACCATACTGGAAGGCTAATGTCCACGATCCTTTCGGCTTTTTCTGCCGAAAGGTTTTGACTTTTGTTATCGGAATAAATTTTGGTAGTAAGGAAAGGATATATATTTCCAATTATCAAAACCTTTCGGGAGAAAAACCCGAAAGGATCGTGGATAAGATCACCTTTTAGGACTTAGGTTCAATAAGAATCAAGTTTGTTTTTGGCAATGTCTTTGAATTTTTTGTTGAGCTTATCTTTAAATTCTTTCCCTACCTCATCAAATGTTTGAAGCAATTCAGGAAATGTATTTTCACCTCCAATAAAATCCCAATATTGGTCACCAACTAAAAAGTCCTTCTTTACATCCATCATTCCAACTTCTGTAAATCTTGAGTATGGTTCAGGATGGTAAGGATTATATGGGAAAGCTAAATAGACATTTACTGGTGTTCTTCTTCTTGCAACCCATTCAAGAAGTTTAGTTTTACTTTTTTCAAATACATCGATATTAGGTTTGACAGTTTTGATTTCAAAGTAATATTCCTTCCCCTCTCGTTTCATATAAAAATCTGCAATGTTTCCAGACTTTTGAAACACTCCATTTTTAGATATGGCTGATAGGACTTCTTCAGTTTCCTTTTCAATATTTGCAGTTCTTTCACTGTTTCTAAGTTTTGAAACTATATTTGAAATAACTGTTTTTTGTTCATCAGATATAACACCGCCTACACCATAATTTCTGAAACATTCTTCTGAGTTTTCAGAAGCAATTATAACAGAAACATCCTCATAAATCGACATTCCCAAAGTTGTTGCTAAAGAATGTATGAATGAATATGCAGCAATTTTTTCATTATCCTGAATTAACCTTGCCAAAAATGGCATTGAAGTTGTTTCTCTTCCATATGACTTTAATTTGTTTTCAATTTTCTTGCTTAATAGAATTTTGATTTGTTCAATCTGAGTTTTGCTTAATGCCATTATTTTTGTTTTAAGTGAAATATTATCTCTGAATAAGCCGCCTTGTCCTTTTCTGTTCTATTCAAAACTGGTCGCTTGTATTGATTTATGATTTCCATATTGGTATTTTCTGCAATGGTTGAGTACATATTATATTTGTCATTGGCGACTAAAAAAATATCAAAATCCTCTACCAAA
>Ga0206816_1063_pt1 | contig 27757 bp, 29 predicted proteins | sample Alteio_BWOrgCont_88_FD_152866 | JGI IMG/M metagenome (GOLD analysis project Ga0206816, IMG submission 152866) | Enriched cells from forest soil in Barre Woods Harvard Forest LTER site, Petersham, Massachusetts, United States -... | ecosystem: Environmental > Terrestrial > Soil > Temperate forest >... | reverse complement strand
ATTTGGTTATGTAGCGATGCAGTGATCAATAGTGATGGGATCTTATATCTTCAAGTTGCACAGCTGTATAAAGAGCAAGGTTGGGGTGCAGCAGCAGACTTGTATCCATGGCCTTTTTATTCAATATTTATTGCTTGGACACAAACGATTACCTCTCTTTCGTTTCAGAACGCTGCTTACGTGCTTAATGCACTACTTTGTGTCTTGATTGTAACGAGTTTTATTCATTTGGTTAGTGTTTTAGGCGGAGGTTTACAGGAGAAGGTTCTAGCCGCAGTCATTATTTTATTACATACAGGATTAAATGATTACCGTGATTATATTATCCGTGATTTAGGTCATTGGGCATTTATGTTGTATGGTTTATTGTTTTTGATTCTTTATGCTCAGCATCGACAGCTACGCTATGCGATTGGTTTTGGTTTGGCAATGTGTATCGCTTTTTTATTCCGCACTGAAGCGATTTTTGTATTGATGCTAGCGCCTTTAGTATTAGGTGTGCGTTCTGATCCCAAGCATTCGTTCTCTTTAAGTTTTAGACCTATGCTGGGTGCTTATACCATTGTCATTCTGGTGCTAGTTGCAGCAATGTGTGCGTACTTTATCGCGCAAGTTAATCTTAAAGCGTTAATCTTCTCTAACCCTTGGTTATCGCATCTTCAGAATATTGATTTTTTATCTTCATTAAATCAACAGTTTAATCTTCTGCGGCCAGATATTTCTAGCAATATGCCAGATAATCATGTGTATTATTTTTTAATCGGTGGCTTTGCGATTTACTTTCTGGTCCGCTTATTCATGTTGTTATCTCCGCTGTATAGTCTTTTGCTGATATATGCCATAAAGCAGCATGTGGTTGAGTCTACTGTTGCGCGGACTATTCTGGGTACTTATATTGTTATCTATTCAACAATTGTGCTGGGATTTTTATATTATCATTTTTTTCTGAGTGGACGATACATCATGCCTATCGTCTTACTGCTCAGTTTGTGGGTGCCCTATGCGCTCGGTGAATTGTACAATGCTTGGCGGAATCACAAACCAGGATTGGCAGGCAAGCCTTGGTGTTTTCCTATCGTGGTATTAGGTTTAATTTATATGCTAGGGGATAGTTTAATTTCGAGTACAGATTGGTGATCGATTGAGCAGTGTTTGAAGTGCTAGCAGAGCTTCAAGCCACCACAACTCCCTGAGCCTGCCTATCTGCATGATAAGACGAACGCACTAAGGGGCCGCTGGCGACATTGGTAAATCCCATGGTGTCACCTTCTGTTGCAAAGCTATCAAACTCAGCAGGAGTGACGTAACGTAACACCGGATGATGATGGACGCTGGGTTGCAAATACTGACCGATAGTCACCATATCCACATCATGAGCCCGCAGATCGCGCATGGATTGCAGAATTTCTTCATTATTTTCCCCTAAACCTAGCATTAAGCCCGATTTAGTCGGAATATGCGGCAGCGCCGCTTTAAATTCTTTTAACAGATTAAGTGACCATTGATAATCTGATCCTGGCCGCACGCTAGGATAGAGGCTAGGAATCGTCTCAATATTATGATTAAACACGTCTGGGGGAGATTGCGTCAAAATCTCTATCGCAATTTGTCTGCGATTTTTGCCGCGAAAATCGGGAACCAAAATCTCAATTTTAGTGGTCGGGCAATATTCTCGGACCGCTTTGATGCAATGGGCAAAATGCTGCGCGCCACCATCACGTAAATCATCCCTATCTACTGAAGTGATGACCACATATTTGAGGCCCATTTGCTGCACGGTTTTAGCCAAGTTGACCGGCTCATCTAAATCCAGCGGATCAGGACGCCCATGGCCCACATCACAAAAGGTACAACGCCGCGTGCATTTATCGCCCATGATCATAAATGTGGCGGTCCCATGACTAAAACACTCGCTTAAATTAGGGCAAGCGGCTTCTTCACAGACGGTATGCAGGCGATTTTGCCGCAGCATGGCTTTGACTTTATCGACTTGATCCCCGGTAGGGAGCCGAATACGGATCCAATCGGGCTTTTTCAGCATGGGAGCGGCTTCCACTTTAACAGGGATGCGTGACAGCTTATCTAGGCCACGTTGTTTTTGGGTAGGGTCGATGGGGGTGTTGTTCATTGGTGTAGTGTACAAAAAAGATGCCGTTCAGGCAATTATTGTGTCCAATCCTCCAGATTTAGTCCAGAAACTTGCTTAAATGCTTGGTCATTTGTCACTAGGGTTATTTTTTTAGTGTATGCCTGTGTGGCGATTAATAAATCGAAGGAGGCTAGCGATTTGCCCCCTTGTTCCATTTTTGCCCTAAGATGGCCATATTCTTCGGAGAAGGTACTGTCCCAAGGGAGAATATCTACACATTTAAGAAATTCCCTGACACTTAAATGTAACCGTTTTGCTTCCGGACGTTTGGCTATTCCATATAATAGTTCACACTCTGTAATGACCGAGATAAATAAAGACGCTGTAGGTTTAGACGTGACACGCTGGACTACTTTAGGATGGTTTTTAATTAAATGGCTTACAGTATTAGTATCGAGCATAAAATGTTTCATTCTTTCCATCCTTGGAAGGGATCACGGTTTTGCTGCATCTCTTCACGTTCTTTCTTACTTAAAAAATCAGAGGGTACATGAGCTTCTTTTAATGTGGCTAAAAAACCATCCCAGTTTTCGGGTTTGGCAGATAAGATGACATTACCGGTTTCAGGGTCACGGTGTATATAAACTTCTTTAGAATCAAATCGATAGGCAGCGGGTAATCGTACAGCTTGGCTACGCCCATTGATAAAAATTTTGGCTAAATGGCTCATAATCTCACCTCCAATGATATATACCAAAATATATATCATTGGTGCTTAAATAGCAAGCGTTTAGTGTGATATAAACTATGTCTAAGAACCTAAGACTTTTTTTGCTCTAGGCGCATTAAGATTAAACAAAAGGCAATGGCCATTAAGGTGACAATAGTGATCATCAGCGTAGCGAGTGCATTGATTTTGGGACTGACGCCGAGGCGTACGCTGGAATACACCACCATGGGCAAGGTGGTGGAATCAGGACCTGAGGTAAAGCTTGTGATCACCAGATCATCAAACGATAAGGTAAACGATAATAACCAGGCGCTTAAGAGTGCCGGCATAATCACGGGTAAGGTAATGCGGAAAAATATGGTGTGGGCTCTTGCCCCTAAATCACGGGCGGCGAGCACTAGCGATCTGTCCATTTCTTGTAAGCGTGCGGCAATCACGACCGTGGCATAGGCAACGCTTAAGGTCATGTGTGCAATCCAAATCGTGAATATGCCTCGGCCATTAGGATAGCCAATGGCATTTTCTAGCGCCACAAATAACAGTAATAAAGAAAAACCCATGATCACTTCCGGCAATACCATAGGCGCGCGGATCAGCACATTAAACAAAGCGCCTCCCTTTAAGCGATAACCCGTGAGTGCGTAAGCGGCTAAGATCCCTAACACCGTGGCTCCGGTGGCGCTCGCAAGCGCAATGGTTAAACTCGTTTTTGCTGCAGTCAGCAAGGCCGTGTCTTGAAATAATTCGCCATACCATTTTAGAGAAAACCCTGACCACACCGTCACTAAACGTGATTCGTTAAAGGAATAAATAATTAAAATTAAAATCGGCGCATATAAAAAAATATAACCGGCTACGGTCACCGCTTTAATATAGGGAGAGGTTTTTAGCATTAAACGGCTCCGGTATTTTTTTCAGCGCGGGTGAAAATATAAATGGGCAATAGCAACAATAATAGCATCAGGGTTGCGAGTGCTGCCGATAACGGCCAGTCGCGGTTATTGAAAAATTCTTGCCATAAAACGCGTCCTATCATATTCGAGCCTGAACCGCCTAATAGATCAGGGATCACAAATTCGCCCACGGCAGGAATAAACACTAACAAACTGCCGGTGAGGATCCCAGGCAGCGTGAGAGGCAGCGTGATTCGCCAGAACGCAGTCCAGGGCCGTGCGCCTAAATCAGAAGCGGCTTTAAGCAATAACCAATCCATTTTGGCAATGGATACAAAAATAGGTAATACCATAAACGGTAAATAACCGTAAATAATGCCTAAATAAATGGCAAAATCTGTGTATAAAAATTGTATGGGCGTACTAATAATATGTAATTTCATTAGGAATTGATTCAGATAGCCTGTTTCTTGCAATATCCCCATCCACGCATACACACGTAATAAAAATGAAGTCCATGAAGGTAAAATAACTAAAGCAAGCAACAGGGACCGTAACGTCGTATTCGCTCTTGCGATGCAATACGCCATAGGATAGCCAATGATTAAGCAACCCAGTGTAGAGAAAAAGGCAATTTTTAACGAATTCCAGTAGGCCGAAGCATAAAATGGATCGGTAACTAATATGAAATAATTTCTTAAATTAATATGAAGCGTCATCACGTAGTCACTGAGTTCAAAAAGTGGCGTAAAAGGCGGTAAGCTCAGCGCCATTTCACTGAAACTTAATTTTAAAATGATAAGGCAAGGTAAAATTAAAAATAACAATAACCACAGGTAGGGGATCCCCACTACCCAAGTGCGCCCAGAGAGTAGCCATTGTTTGAATTGGATCATTATCATCCTTGTAATACCACAACGCTGTCTGCAGGAAAATGCACATACACCTTATCTTCCCAAGTAATGGGCTCGGCAATAAAGCGATCACTGTGATACACATAGGCTTCTAGCTTTTTCCCAGACTCTAGGGTCACGTGATAAACAGAATGACTGCCCATGTACGCGATGTCATGGACGCGGCCTGATGACACGTTATAGGCGGACTCAGGGCGTTCAATGGACAAATTAACTTTCTCGGGGCGCACTGCCACCCACACTTGCAAACCTTCGGGTAGGGATAAGCAGCGATCCACTTGCACTTGCGATTGCATTTCGGGCACAGTCAGTAGCGTAGTTTCTGCCAATTCTTCACCGACAGTAGCCGAGAAAATATTCACGGATCCTAAGAATTTGGCACTAAAGGTACAGTTCGGGTATTCATAGACTTCTTTAGGCGTACCCATTTGGATGATTTCACCTTTATCCATGATCCCAATCCGTTGCGACATGGTCATGGCTTCATCTTGATCATGAGTAACGAGTAAACAGGTCGCGCCCAATTCTTCAAGAATATTGACGACTTCAAGCTGCATGCGATCGCGCAGATTTTTATCCAACGCGCCCATGGGCTCATCGAGCAACAATAATTTGGGACGTTTAGCGAGGCTACGCGCCAGCGCAATACGTTGGCGCTGTCCACCGGATAAGGTATGCGGTTTTTCATGGGCGTAATCGCGCATACTGACGATGGTGAGCATTTCATCAACCCGTTTTTGAATTTCAATGCGACTTAAAGGATCTTGCTCAAGCCCAAACGCAATATTTTGCGACACGCTCATGTGTGGGAATAAGGCATAGGATTGGAACATCATGTTCACGGGGCGTAAATGCGGCGGCACATGCGTCATGTCTTCGCCATCAATAAAAATACGGCCATCCGTCGGTGGTTCAAGTCCCGCTAACATTTGCAGCAAGGTCGATTTGCCAGAACCGGATGAGCCCATCAGGCCAAATAATTCGCCTTTTGCGATCGACAGCGATACGTTATCAACCGCTTTAACGCGATCATATTGTTTTGCTAATTTTTCAATGCGAATATAACCGTCGTTCTGCTTATTTTGCATTAGCCATTTCACCTGCTTTCATTCGGGCCCAATCACGGTTTACCCGTTTTTCAACCGGTAAAGGCAGCTCGCCTTGGACAAAGAGTTGATCCATGATAGTTTGTGGTGGATAAATGCTGGTGTCGTTTTGCCATTTAGGATTTAACAACGCACGTGATCCGGGAACTGGACTGGGGAAGTAATTATAGTTTGTTAATTCTGCCATGGTTTGTGGCTCCAACATAAAATCTATAAACTGGTAAGCGGCATCAATATTTTTTGCACCTTGTGGGATAGCCATGACATCAAAAATCAAGGGCGCGCCTTCTTTAGGATTGACATAAGCAATATTCACCGGCTTAGCTGCGAGCTTAGCTCGCTCACGCGCAATAATCAAATCACCTGACCAACCCACGGCCACACACGCATTCCCGGTGGCTAAATCATTGATATATTGTGAATCATGAAAATGGGTGACATAGGGTTGTACTTTTGCAAATTGCGCGATGGCCTTGGAGTAATCATCATATTGGGTGCTTTGGGGATTGAGTCCTAAATATTTCATCATGATCGGGGCTAAATAAATCGGCGAGTTCATAAACACGATGCCACAACTGGCTAGTTTTTCCGCATTTTTCGGATCAAACACAAAGCTCCAGCTATCGGGAGTAAACTCTTTACCAAATAGCGCTGCAATTTTATCTACGTTGTATCCAATACCTACTGTTCCCCACATAAACGGTGCGCCATAACGTTTGCCATTGATAGTGAGGGGATCATCAAACTTTTTATCTACGCCTTTAAGATGGGGTAGCTTTGCAGAATCTAAAGGTTGGTAAATATTGGCTTTGACTTGGCGCAGAAAATAAGGGAAATAAGTCGGGAAGACCACATCATAACCGGTGTTTCCCGCAAATAATTTTGCTTCTAAGATATCGTTGCTGTCATACACATCGTAAACCACTTTGATCCCGGTTTTGCTCTCAAACCGTTTGAGTGTTTCAGGAGCTAGATAATCCGACCAGCTGTAGATATACACCGTTTTTTCATCTGCCCATAAGAGCGGACTTAACATTAAACTAAGGACCAATATTAACCGGGTCATCATACGTTGTTTCATGTGAACTCCTAGATTGGGGATGTGAAAAAAAGCCATTATGCACAAAAATAATAAGAGTTGGAATTCTTTTTTATGAGGGTTTTTTTGTGGGTGGGGATCAAGGTATCAGCTTTTGAAACTGCAGCACAAACTGCTCGCCCGCCTCACGCACAGTAGTTGGCCCGCCTAAATCAGCGGTCTGAGTCACAGCGAGTTGGGTAAATCCACAAGGATTAATTCGAGAGTAAGGCTCTAAATCCATATTGATGTTAAACGCAATACCATGGTAAGTGCAGCCATGCCGCACACGCAGCCCGATGGCACAAATTTTACCTTTACCTTCTACATAGACACCCGGAGCGTTGCGATCGCCATGGGCCTTGATAGCATACTGAGCGAGGACATTAATAATGGCTTGCTCGATAGTGGTGACAAAGGTGCGTATGCCCATATTCAGCCGTCTTAAATCAAATAATAAATAAGCGACCAACTGCCCAGGCCCATGATAGGTGACCTGTCCACCTCTATCGGTTTGAATCACGGGAATTTCGCCCGCATTTAAGATATGTTCTGCCTTTCCTGCTTGCCCTTGGGTAAAGACGGGCGGATGTTCCAAGACCCAAATTTCATCAGGAGTAAAGCTATCTCGGGTATCGGTAAAATCCCGCATCTGCTGCCAAGTTTGTGCATAATCAACTAGACCTAATTGTTTTATTTTCAGCATGCATTTCTTGCGTTTTCATAACTGGCATTTATTTTTTTCCATATCGGGCCCACTTCACCATCGCCGACACGATGATCATTTAAGCGGGTAATCGGGACCACTTCTCGACCAGAACTCGTGATCCAAATTTCATCGGCATCATACAGCTCATCTTCATTCAAGGCGCGTTCTTCGAAAGCGATATGGTGTTTGCGCGCAAGACTTAGGACAAAATCACGGGTGATCCCCCACAGAATCTCAGCGGTTTTCGGGGGGGTGAATAAAATATTTTGTTTAACGATAAATACATTACTGCTTGCGCCCTCGGTCACATAGCCTTGGTGAATTTGTATGGCTTCATAGGCTTGTTGCACATAGGCTTGTTGTATGGCCAATATATTCGGCAAGAGGTTAAGTGATTTAATATAACAATTTTGCCAGCGCTCATCGGGGACGGTTACCGCTCTTAAGCCGGTTTGTTTTTCTGCATCCGATAATAAACGCATATTGGTGACCATGGCAAAAACTGTGGGTTCTAAGCCGTCTTCATACTGATGTTGTCGGCTCAATCCGGCACCGCGCGTAATTTGCAGGTAAATATTGTGCGTGGGCAGAGAGGCTTGCTCGCTCAAGGTATGCACAATGGCCTTCCATTGGTCTTTGGTTAAAGGATTTTTAATATCGAGCGCTTGGAGACTGCGGCCAAGACGAGTGATATGTTCTTCAAATAAAAAAGGAATGCCATGATAAAAAGGGACCATCTCATAGACCCCATCACCAAAGAGAAAGCCTCTATCGAGCGGGGAGATCCTTGCTTGCTCCAGTGGGAGAAATTCTCCATTTAAATAAACTAACATTCCATTTCTCCTAGGCGATAAGGTGTTTAAAAAATAATTTGATGGTATCAATGAAACGGCGCCATAGACTTCCTTTTTCGATGGTTTCTAGGGCTACTACCGGTTGCTCAGCAATGACTTCACCATTTAACTTCACCTGCATGACGCCTACAGGTGTGCCCGCAGGAATAGGGGCAATCAGTTCAGGCTTAACACTCACCGCGGTTTCAAGTTTGGCCTGGCCTTGGGGCACAGTCACATAAGCATCTTCATTAAATCCAATAGGGAGTATAGACTTACTGCCTTTCCATATGGGCATTTCACTGATCACTTGATTCTTTTGTGCCAATTCCTCGGTTCTAAATACACGAAAGCCGTAATTTAATAAAGTTTGCGCTTGCTCAGCCCGCGAAGAATCACTTTCAGCACCTAGGACTACAGCAATCAAACGCATGCCTTGTCTTTCTGCGGAAGCAACCAGACAATATCCCGCACTTGAGGTATGCCCAGTTTTAATGCCATCAACGGTATTGTCGCGCCAGAGCAAGCGATTACGGTTTTGTTGTTTAATATTATTGTAAAAAAATTCTTTTTGCTGATAAATTTGATAGCTTTCAGGAAAATTTTTAATCATGGCCCGTGCCAGCGTCGCCATATCACGTGCGGTGGTGTACAGCCCGGGATCGGGCAGACCGGTCGCATTGGTAAAATGACTATTGGTCATCCCAAGTTGTTGAGCTTGGTAGTTCATCATTTCGGCAAAAGCAGATTCACTGCCCGCGATGCGCTCCGCAATGGTGACGCTGGCATCATTACCTGATTGGATGATGACGCCTTGTTGCAGTTCTTTAATCGGCACTTCAGTATTTAAGTCCAAAAACATGCGTGAGCCTTCGGTGCGCCAGGCATGCTCACTCACCAGCGCAGTGGCATTGGGACTGATCGTGCCCCGCGCCATTTCCACGTCCAATACATAAATCGTCATCATTTTCGTTAAGCTTGCAGGTTCAACAGGGGTATCGATATTGTGTTCAGCGAGAATTTGGCCACTATGAAAATCTTGCAAGATATAAGCATTGGCCGCAATGGCAGGGGGTTTGGCTATCGGCATGGTTGAAAAATCAAGTGCAGGTGAATTTGCAAAAAGCGTGATGGGGTTTAAAAATAAGATGAAAAAAGCTGAAAAATATCGGTTAGTCATGATCTTCCCTGTTAGATAAATGTAAAAATTCATCCCAAGTATAATCAAGTTAACATAGTCATGCCAAGAGAATTCTATTGACACCTTAATTACATTGCGCAAAAATACCGGATTGCGTTGGAGGAGTGCCCGAGCGGCCAATGGGAGCAGACTGTAAATCTGTCGGCGCAAGCCTACGTAGGTTCGAATCCTACCTCCTCCACCATTTTTTAGTGACTAGGCACTAGCTCATTATCACTAGGGTTTTTAAATGATCTAGTTTCTAGCCTCTAGCGTCTAGACTTGCGGGTGTAGTTCAATGGTAGAACCTCAGCCTTCCAAGCTGATGGCGTGGGTTCGATTCCCATCACCCGCTTATTATATTTTCAAGTGAATGCAAAATAGTGTTTTGAATTCATGAAATCCGATGGGGATTTTTACGAAGTTAAATGCCCACATAGCTCAGTGGCAGAGCACTTCCTTGGTAAGGAAGAGGTCACTGGTTCAATCCCAGTTGTGGGCTGTTTATAAAGAATGAAATGAGGAGATAATCATGTCAGCCAAAGTAGCATTTGAACGGAACAAGCCCCATTTAAATGTGGGAACGATAGGACACGTGGATCACGGTAAGACGACCTTGACAGCGGCGATCACGAAAGTGATGTCGGAGACGATGGGACGCGGTGAATTTAAGGCGTACGATCAAATTGATAAAGCGCCAGAAGAACGCGCGCGTGGTATTACGATTGCAACGGCGCACGTAGAATACGAAAGCCCCAACCGTCACTACGCCCACGTAGATTGCCCAGGGCACGCGGATTATGTAAAAAACATGATCACCGGTGCTGCGCAAATGGACGGCGCGATATTGGTAGTGAGTGCAGCGGATGGCCCGATGCCTCAGACACGTGAACACATTTTGTTAGCCCGCCAAGTAGGCGTACCTTACATTGTAGTATTCCTGAATAAAGCGGACATGGTCGATGATCCTGAATTATTAGAATTGGTAGAGATGGAAGTGCGTGAATTGCTAAGCAGTTACGATTTCCCTGGCGATGATACACCAGTTATCGTAGGTAGCGCGCTGAAAGCCCTGGAAGGGGATAAGAGCGATATCGGCGAGAAAGCGATCCTTAAACTGGTTGAAGCCTTGGATAGTTATATCCCCCAACCGGTACGTGCGACAGACAAACCTTTCTTGATGCCTATAGAAGACGTATTTTCAATCTCTGGTCGTGGCACAGTGGTGACCGGCCGTATTGAACGTGGTGTGGTGAAAGTGGGTGAAGAAATCGAGATTGTGGGTATCAAAGATACTGTGAAGACAACTTGTACGGGCGTTGAAATGTTCCGTAAGTTGTTGGACAGAGGGGAAGCGGGCGATAACGTGGGCGTATTATTACGCGGCACCAAACGTGAAGACGTAGAACGTGGTCAAGTATTAGCAGCGCCAGGCACGATTAAGCCGCATACCCATTTCGAATGCGAAGTGTATATTCTGTCGAAAGAAGAAGGCGGGCGTCATACCCCGTTCTTTACAGGCTACCGTCCACAGTTCTACTTCAGAACAACAGACGTAACCGGTTCCGTGACCTTGCCTGAAGGCATAGAAATGGTGATGCCTGGCGATAACGTGAAGTTGGTCGTGAAATTGGTTGCCCCGATTGCGATGGAAGACGGTTTACGCTTTGCGATACGTGAAGGCGGCCGTACAGTCGGCGCGGGTGTTGTCGTGAAGATTATCGAGTAGTCAGATAAAAATCCCCCCCGCTCATGCGCCGCCCCCTTTATAAAAGGGGGCCGGACTTACAGCCGGGGGAATTTTAAGATGTTCAGTGTGTAAAAATCCAGGCCAGTAGCTCAATTGGTAGAGTGGCGGTCTCCAAAACCGTAGGTTGGGGGTTCGATTCCCTCCTGGCCTGCCAAATTTAGTTAATAAAAACAATTGGTTATAAGCTGTTAGTTAATATACATTAACTAATTTTACCCCACAATTGTCCCAAATTTATATCAATCTTAATTAAAACAATAGGTTATGAACCATCTGCGATGGCGTTGTATTTTTTACTTATTGATTAATATAGGTTTTTATGAGCTTTTTGCATTGCAGGATGTCAGAAAATATACTATAATATATGACATGAAAATAAATACATCAATTGCAGAAAAAATACGTTCCCATGTTCTCCGTGTTAAAAAAGGACAACTTTTTAGTACTGAATTTTTTATTAAAGCCCACTACAAACGAACTGCTATTGATAAGACGCTCTCACGGTTGGTGAAAGAAGGTTCAATCCAAAGATTACGCCCAGGTGTATTTGTGCGCCCAGAATATAGCCGATTTGTTGGAAACATTCCGCCAGAAGTTTCCAAGATAGTAAAATTGATCGCCCAGAAGAATGGCGAAACCATCCAACTGCATGGTGCAGTGATTGCAAATCAGTTTAAGATCAGCACACAAGTTCCAGTACAACCTGTTTATTACACAAGTGGTACAACCCGTATTATTACTATTGGAGAATTAAAAGTAAAATTTATTCACACATCTAATCATCAAAAATTACAGCATGCAGGTAAAAAAATAGGTAATGTATTAGCTTTATTATGGTATCTTGGTAAAGAACAGTTGAATGTGGCGATCCTTCACAAGATCCGAAAATGCATGAGCAAAAAAGAATTTGAAGCATTGCGTGTTTGTTCAATGCCTGCGTGGATGATTGATGCGGTGGAGCAATATAGTAATAGCGGATTATAATGTAGATGAATATATAAGTTTATATGGATAAGATTTATTTTTTTGGTATTAATTTATGATTGGTAAAGATGGTATTATTTTATTCGACAAATCTTTTTTACAGCTTCTTAACCCAAGAGAAGCTGAGGTTTTAAATCAGCATAAGACATTTGTTTGTAGCCAATTGCAAGATGAAATATTAGGTAATCTTGCAAAAAAAGATGAATCTGGGAAAGGACGTGATTTTTTTACTGAACTTGCATCTAAATTACCTCAAGATGCTAGATACACCTATGATTCCTTTACGTTATGTGCATTGAACTTGTTGGGACACAATATTAATTTAATTGGAAAAATACCAGAATTAAATTTGACTGAATTAGTTCAGTACGATCCAAAAATTATTTTTAAATATATATGTGAACAACGGCTTCAAAAAAATGTGGATCAACAGGTAATAGAAATATCAATGCAACGTAAGAAAATAATTGAGATTATGATGCCTGAATACTTTCGTTTATATCTTCTTCCTGAACTTACTAAAGCAGATTATTCTCCAAAAACATGTAAAGATCTATCCCAAGCAAAAGCAATGGCAGAATCATATTTATTGGAGACAAAGCCAGAGGTATTGCTTGAACAGATCTTTAAGATATTACAAGTTGAACAAGTACCATTTTTTGAAAATAAAGGTAATGAAATTTCCAATTTATGGAAAGACAAAATATACAAAGAAATGAAAGAAATTGCTCCTTACGCAGCATTCGTTCTTAACGTAGAAATATTTTTTCAGATAGCATTGAACGCAGGAGAGTCTTTAAAAATCGAAGGCAATAGCCTTTCTGATATACGGTATTTGCATTATTTACCCTTTTGTAAATATTTTGTATCACATGATAAATTGCATATAAGATGCGCTAGTATTTTCATGAGAGAAGATCAAGAGTTCATTTTAGGTTCTAACTTTAAAAATATGTTAAAGAGCGTAATTTAGAAGGTGTAATTTTAACTGAACAACAATCTTTTATACAAGAATTGGAATTACAATTATGATGCTAGTTACAAGGTATTAAAAAATGAAAATTGCTGTGGCTCAGGTAAAATCAATTAAAGGTGATATTCTAGGCAATATTGATAGGCACATAAAATTGATAGAGCTGACTATTTCCTATGAGATTGACATCATTATTTTTCCTGAGTTATCGATCACTGGATATGAGCCCAAACTAGCAGCAGAATTGGCAATGCATCAAGACGATAGCAGTCTTAATGATTTTCAAAAACTAAGTGATGCGGGTGGAATAACCATTGGTATTGGGGTGCCAATAAAACATAAAAACGGCATTTGCATTGGCATGGTGATTTTTCAGCCAAATAAAGCAAGACAGACCTATTTAAAAAAATATATACATCCTGATGAAGAACCTTTTTTTATTAGCGGAGAAAATGATTCTGTTGTTCTGCCGGACAATATTGCACTTGCAATTTGTTATGAGTTATCTGTTCCTGAACATTCGTTAAATGCTTTTAACACTGGGGCGAAAATTTACATAGCTAGTGTAGCCAAGTCAATTACAGGACATGAAGTAAGTAGTAAAATTTTATCTGACATTGCAGCTAAATATTCTATGAATGTATTAATGGCGAATAGCATTGGGCACTGCGAAGATTTTGTATATGCGGGAAAGACTTCAGCATGGGATAGTAAGGGAATATTGGTAGAACAGTTAGATGATATAAATGAAGGAATAATTTTTCTTGATACTAAAACTAATTTATTTCAATTTTGGAAATTGATAGATTAGATGATTAAATTTTTCCAAATTAAATTAATCGAAATGCCATTATGGGGATTAAGGTGTTGAGGCGGCTATCGGGTGGGGAAAAGACCGAAAGGCTCGTAATATTAAAACCGCCTCTATCTAGATTATACTAAAGCTGAATTATTTTAGGTGAATTAAAAGAAGAAAACTTTAAAATCAAAATAGGTTATTTTACAGCTAAAAGTTTAATTAAAGTCAAAATGGCCAATGACCTTATGCAGGTGATTGATTTTTATATAAATATTGGCAATCTTTGTTTCCTTGAGTTACAGATTAGGATCGTGATACTTCCCTCGCAGCCTGCCAATTATTTGCTATTAATGCTAAACTATATGTTTATTGCCCTATAATTTTATATATTGAAATTAAATATGAATAACACGCTTCCAAGTTATCAAGAACCGCCTTTGGTTGAGGTAGTTATTGGTACTCAGTTTGAAGATATTAAAGGATTTACCCCTCTTTATTTATCAAATTTTTGGGAAAAAATAAATAAGAATATTTTTATTACTCCCGCTGAAGAAGCTTCTTCATTTCCTAAATTGAATCAGGAGTCCCGCATACAGTTTACTAGTGGAGTTCCACCAACAAGGTTTATATTTAAAAATGAAATTGGAGATTCTCTGATACAGTTGCAGCAAGATAGGTTTATCTATAATTGGAAGAAAATTAAACAGAATATTGAATATCCCAGGTATGAAAAAGTTATACAAGATTTTTATGGCTTTTATAGGCAGTTTGAAAATACTTTACAAGAAGTTAATATTGAGTCATTAAAACTAGAAATGCTTGAACTAACTTATGTTAATATTATCCCATTAAAGGTATTGTCAGAAGATTTGGGTAATGTATCAAATTTATTAATAGATGCTCAATGGAATCCTAAAAAAGCATTATCTTCACCTAAGGGTATTGATTTTTCTTGGTGGTTTGAAGATAAAGCCCTTAATGCAAAAATGAAAATACACGTGGTTTCGGGGCAACAAAAAGAAGATGGTGCTGCAGTCATTAAAATTGAATTATCTGTGCGTGGACATGCTCCTGATAAAAATATTACAAAATGCCAGAAATGGTTTGATGATAGCCATGAATGGATTGTCAAGGCATTTGATGAAATAACATCTGAAAATGTGCATAAAGAATGGAAAAAAAATGTATAAAAACTATCGTCTGATTGATGAATCATTTGCTTCTGATATCCCTCAAGAGTTTAATGTGGCCACTACGATGTCTGGGGCAGAATTATTGCCTAAAGACCGTTTTGCATTGCTAGATGCCTTAGATTATTGTTCTAGATTAGAAGATAATTGGAACGGGTTTGATGCGAAAAAACCTACTAATTTTGTAATAGAAAGTGTAAAGAAATTTATTCAATCATTACCATTTAATAAATATATGCCAAATGAATTATCTCCTGACGGTGAAGGTGGGATAACTTTGAAATGGTTAAAGCCAGGAGAAAGTTTATTGTTAAATTTTGAGCCAGGATTAATTCATATGGCTTTTGAAAAAAATAATCATGATTCTATATTTATTGATAATATTACTTATCTTGCTGAAAGCAGTATTATTCCTCAAAAAATTATTTCCTGTATCCCAATTTGGCACTAAAGTAAATGAAGGCTATCGAATCATTCTTATCTGAAGATGTTATTAGTCGTTCTATTATTGAACCTACACACTTTGATCGTTTGGGTCACGTATTAAAATTAGAAACTTTCACATTTAATGACAATCAGGTGTCGGTTAATTGTCATCGTTTTTTCCAAGCAGGTATGGATGCGCATCAGCTTGGTAAGACGTTAGCAGGTGTCCAAAATAGACGTCAGGAATCTCAAGGCAAACTTCCTGATAAAATATATAGAGGGTATATTGAATCTACGATTGAAAAAATACATAACATACAGATCTCGGATATGTATTTAAAAGTGGAGCATCATCCCAGTTATGACAATTATGCACATTGTCATATTCATTTAAAAATTCCAGATAATTCCAAACCTATTAAAGCTATTAAAATAATGATTGGACAAAAACTTTTAGAAACATTTTCCAGCTTGAACAGCTGCGATAATTAATAAGAGTAACAAAACTTTCATAAATACTTTAGGATTTTATTCCTCCATTAAGCTGCTTTCAACTGTCCCAAATTTGTATCAGTCCATAGCTGTTTCTGAGATATTATATGGGGGCTGTTTTAGCGTGCCTTTAAGTCGAGGGACGATTGTAAGGCATTGATTTATAAAGCACTCTATTTGAATTTAAGGTCTCCAAAACCGTAGGTTGGGGGTTCGATTCCCTCCTGGCCTGCCAAAGATTTAAAAAGAACTAACTAGTTCAAAAAACCTAAAATCATTTGAAATTTGAACCCATTTGGGGTGTGATTTTAAAATGATTTCAGGAAAATTCAGTTATTCGGAATTTCCGAATAACTGAAAACGATACGCAAGAAGCAGTATGTGCAACTTTTGCACATACTGCTGTTAACCAGCATTTACAACATATTTTCAGAATGATAAGCTGGAACACGAAGCAAGAGAAAATTACTCAATGAAAACAATTGGCATGCTGGGTGGCACCGGCTGGTCTTCTACTATTTATTACTATACATTGTTGAATCAATTAGTGAATCAACGATTAGGCGGCTATCATAGCGCAGAAATTATCTTGAAAAGTATCGATTACCATGAAATCATGAGTCATTATGGAAAAGATCATGAACTCATTGCACAAATTCTTAAACGAAAACTATCTGAACTTATCGCTTTATCACCCGACTGTATTTTGATATGTTGTAATAGTTTGCATAAATATTATGACATGATAAAAAAAGAACTCAATTCATCTGTGCCTGTGTTTCACGCTGTTGAATTAACCGCTCAATCCCTTAAGCAGCACTATCAATCCGTATTATTGCTAGCAACAAAATTCACCAAGCAAGATGGTTTTTTTGAAAAAATATTAACAGATGCAGGAGTTAAAGTGTTTACCCCCAATGATGAAGAACAAAATAAAATGCAAGAAATTCATCATGATTTAATGAATAATCAAGTCAATGATAGCGCTAAGAAATATTTTCAAGGATTAATAAAAAAATATTCTGAATGTGATGCTGTGGTTTTAGGTTGCACTGAGTACCCAATGATAGTTGATTCAAAGACATCTTCTTTGCCTATTATTGATCCCGTTAAAATACAAACTTCAATCGCAGTTAATTTCATATTGGAAGATTAAATGTATAAAATAATCTATTTGTTCTTAATAATTATTTGCATGACTACTCATGCGAACGCAAAAGATACAGCAAATCCTTTTCTAGGTACTTGGCAATTAGTTTCAGTGACAAGAGATACAGTACCACCATCAAAAACAATAAACTCTTTTGGTGATCAACCCAGTGGTTTTTTAAATTATACCGATGATGGGCGGATGATGGTAATTATTGTGCAAAAAGAGAGGCCTATACCTCAAGACAAAATTGCTAATGATACAGAAGCGCTTGCTTTATATCGTACATTTAACAGTTATGCGGGTACCTATACAATTAAAGACGATCATATTATTCATCATATCGATATTTCTTGGAATCAAAAATGGACAGGCACAGATCAAATTCGTTACTATCAGTTTGTGGAGGATCGTTTAATTTTATCGCTGCCAACTACGAAGGTAGATGATAAAATTGTGGTTGATAGTTTAACTTGGGAAAAATTTTCACCCTCGATTGCTCCTGAAAATCTTTAACAAGCAGTCATAGCAAATCTTAATAAAACAAAAAATGAAATTAATAGGCATGGAAAAGCGGTGATTGTAAATAAGCTTGTAAAAAATAATATTGAAATTTTTGTTCTAAACTATGATGGAACTTTTTTATCTTCTCCTGCGCATCCAGAATTCATAGGAACAAATCAACTTAACTACCAAGACACATCGGGTGTATTTGTAGTCCGTGAGGAAATCGAAAAAGCAAAAGCAGGTGGTGGTTGGCTCAAAGGTCGTTGGCGCTTTAATCCACAAACCCAAGAATATGGATGCAGAAAAATCTATATTATGCCTATGAAAAAAGAATATTTAATCGGATCGTGGTATTTCTATCCTTTTAATAAAGAGATGCCAAAGGCAGAGCAACAAGCAGCATGTGCTCTATGATGGGCTGCAAAATAATTGAACGAGAAGTTTACCGGAGAATCCAATGCGTAAAATAATTCTTGATTATTTACATTATCTAGAAATAGGAAGTTATGAGGATTTAATCAAGCTATTTGCACCTAACGCAATAGTGCACTCACCCTTATATGGCGATAAAAATGCAACGAATTTTTATCAAAAGTTATTTGCTGACACGCAACAATCAAAAATAAAATTAATCAATATTCTTGAAAATCACGAAAATAAAACTGCAGCTGCGCAGTTTCAGTATGATTGGACTTTATCTAATGGTGTTGAAGCACCCTTTGAAGTAGTGGATATGTTTCAATTTAATGAAACTCATCAGATTACCAGTTTAAAAATTATATATGACACATGGTCGACACGAAATAAATTAAATATTTGGCCTAACGGTACCCACGTTGCACAAGTAAGAGTAGCGCGTCCAACGCAAAAGCTTAACGAAATTTTACGTTTTTATGTTGAAGGATTGGGCCTCTCCATTACGGATTCGTTTAAAGATCATGATGGGTATGATGGCGTCATGTTAGGCTTGCCAGAGCATCAATATCATTTGGAATTTACCCAGCATCGTGATATTGCACCATGCACAGCACCTACTCGCGATAACTTGTTGGTATTTTATTTTGAAAATCATGCAGAAATTACTCAATTAAAACAATCGTTAGAATCATTAGGGTATTCTCCTGTTGCGCCGGAAAATCAATATTGGGCTGATAAAAGTATTACATTTGAAGATCCTGAAGGTTGGCGAGTAGTTTTGTGTCAATTGTTGTGACACTGTCACAACAATTGGAATGAACACTGTGCAAAATTTGTGTTAAAACATAACGTCCGCGGGAGTATTCATACGTTTCCAAGCGGTTCTAGAGCATGAAGAAAGATCACAGGGCATTGATTTACAAAGAACTCTATTTTACCTCAAGGTCTCCAAAACCGCAGGCTTGGGGTTCGTTTCCCTCCCGGTCTGCCAATATATTGTAATGAAAACAATAGGTTATATATTGTTATTCTTATTTCTTAAAATATTTTCTAATGCAAACTGTCACACATTTGTAACAATTGAATAAGTGCTTTATTGTTCTATTTTATGTGATGCACAATAAAATGTTGCATTTGACACAAAATTTGTTACACTACTATATATATGATCAAGAAATTTAAAAGCAAAGCTCTTGATAAGCTTTATAATCACGGCTCTGCTGCTGGAATTCCTGCCGCCAATAAAAAACGTATTTTAGGTTTGCTTGATTTGTTAGAGGTAGCCGAAGATCCAAAAGAATTGGCGATACCTGGAACAGGTTACCATCCTTTAAAGGGCGATAGAAAAGGGCAGCATAGTATGACTGTAACCGCCAATTGGCGACTTGTTTTTGAATTTGATGGTGAAGCGTTTACAAAAATTGATTTGGAGGATTATCACTAATGAAGCCAACACATAGAAAGCCTACACATCCAGGTGCTTTTTTACGCACTATTGTACTGCCTGCTATTGATTTAACCCAGCAAGAAATTAGCCGGCGTATTGAGGTGTCGCGTAATACCATATCGGGTATTTTGCATGAGAGAATGCGCTTAAGCCCAGAAATAGCCGCGAGATTAGGGCGGTTGCTTGGGATTGATGCAGGTGTTTTATTACGTATGCAAGTAGCATATGATTTATGGGAAATTGATCATGCGAAAGATGATTTGTCATGGATAAAGCCTGTTTCGTCAGCTGCGTAAAGGGGAGATTAATGGAAAGAATAAAAATGCTAATTTTTCCATCAAACTATATAAAACATTATGGTTTCAATCGATATGTGACTTCTAAATTGGTCAGTTAGAAAAGAGTAAATCGTTATGGACCAAAGGCTTACTAGGTATACTTTCTAATGAAGTACATAAATCCATCCGGTTATTTAGAATAGTATGTGTGTATTTATCTATCATCTCATTATTAATTGTACACAAGCGGTTAGACTGACTTTCCATTTCGACTTATGGGTGTCATTGTTTTCCATCTGAAATTTCCCGTCTATAAATATGCACTATTCCTCTATTTGATACTATAATAAGACAATGTTAAAAATGATAAATCCGAAAGACACCGATACAGTAGGCATTACCGCAATCGCCTCATATATTCCTAAAGGAATATTGACTGCTGAGGAAATGTCTCACAAAAGTGGCATTCCCTGTGAAGTTTTAAAAGATAAGATAGGAATTCACGAAAAACACATTGCGAATGATAAAGAAACACCCTCGTTTATGGGGGCGGCTGCCGCACAATCTGTTTTAGCTAATACCGGTTTGGCGGCTAAGGACATTGATATTATTCTTTATGCTGCAGGTGGATTCTATGATTATCATCTTTGGTCACCTGCTTCTAAAATTCAATCTATTATAGGTGCCAAAAATGCCAGCTGTTTTGAAATCAGAAATGGTTGCAATGCTGGAAATCTTGGACTTCATATTTGTAAACGTTTATTGCTCAATAGTCCTCATCAACATGCCTTAGTGATCTGCTCAGAAGGACTCTCTAAAACCATTAATTATACTGACCAAAATACTTCTTCTCTTTTTATTGTAGGGGATGGCGCAGTAGCAGCCTTACTTTCTAAAAATGATCAACATAACAAAATATTGAATTATGCGTCAATGACAGAGGGCTCTCTTTCTGATGAAATTAAAGTGCTTGGCGGTGGCACAGTGAATTTTAGTGACCAAAAATGGTATGACAACAGTCTTAACTATGCTCACATTCAAGATCCTATTCATCTTGCTCATATTTTTGACAAAATATATTTGGAAAATTATGTAAAAGTGGTAAAGCAATCGCTTACTGAAATCGGTTATGACACGACAAATATTAATTATCTATTTACTAACCAAGTAAAAAGAAGCCTTTCTGATTCAATTTTATCTGCATTGAATCTTAGAGAAGAGCAAACTATTAAAACTTTAAAAAATTATGGACACATGGGTACGGTGGATACTTTGTTTTGTCTAGAGCTTGCCCTAAACAAGGGCATGATTAAAAAGGATGATCTTGTCCTATTGGCAAGTAGCGCCGCGGGCTTTACCTGGGCCTCTTTAGTGATCCACTATTAATTATTCTTTAGATTCAATCAATTTTATATTTTCAATGACTTCTTTTGCTAATCGCTCTCTAGCCTCTGTAGTGCTAGCGCCTAAATGAGGAAGTAAAATAAAATTATTAAATTGTACTGGTTTTTTTATTGTCTCATCTGGATCTTTACCTTCCATTAAATCCCCTTCCAACATTAATAATCCCTGTATGATTATTCAAAAGAGATAAATTTTCATTGCCTAAAAGGAAAACAACTGATGGAAAACACAGATAAAAAAACAATACAACCAGGACTTACGAAAAATGCGGCTGTCAGGATGTTTTTTTGCTCATGGCTGTCGCAAAATCGCCAAAAAACACCCTGACAGCCGCATTTTTCGTAAGTCCTGACAACATAAAGGCGGATGTTTATGTGGGCAGACTACATATATAGCAGCCGCTCAAACAATTAATCCCCTGAAAAAATGTGGTGGTTTACTTGCGACCTTCCATTCTTTGAGTAATTAAATTGTGTTAAATTTGTGTCAAAGCGCCGCGCCTTTTGACGTATTATAGCGGTTCTAGAACATGAAGAAAGATCGCAACGCATTGATTTATATAAAACCCTATTTAACTCTAAGGTCTTTAAAACCGTAGGTTGGGGGTTCAACTCCCTCCTGAGCCAATATTATGTATAATACTACTATTTTTAAGGCACATTTATGAAAAACAAAATCGCATTTGCACAAATCAATGGTATAGAGTTGCATTACCGTGAAGTCGGCGACGGTCCGCTTATTATTTTATTGCATGGTTGGCCAGAAACATCTTATACGCCTTACAAAGCGAGCTCGATAAATATGGATTAGATTTTGAAGTAGACATCAGGGCAGCTTAATATTTACTAGGGGCTTTAGATGAGCTCTTTATATATATTGTGAAAGCGTAGCCACTGCTGTATGCGAAGGGGTGGTGGTTTTTAAAACCTTATCGATATCAAAGACCCAAGTGGAAAGTGCCATTTTACCCGCTCCTACTGCTGAAGAGCTCATGGCATCAGCGGCGGTTTCACTTGCGGTTTCACTGTGTGAAGGTGATTGTCTGTGTGGATCTGGGTCGTGAGTGGGTATGAGTGGCACCGTTGTGTTTGCAGTGGAGACAGGCGTATGTGGTGTATCAGTTGCTTGCGCGACTTGTTCTGCTGTTTTCGCTTTTGCTTGAGAAGGGATATTATTAAGCATATACCCATAGGGTTTTATCAGCTCGTCATAACTTGCTTTATCTTTGGCGATTTTAGTTTTTAATGCCAAAATATCTTCATCCGTTAATAGATCTGCTTTTTCCCTGGTAGCGATCGCTTCATAACTTACCCAGATGCTCTTTAATAAAGGAATGGCGGCTGCAAATAGTGTATTTAACTGTGCTTGGAGTAATTGTTGTGCGGGTAAATCTGCTGGGTATTGCGCCAGCACCATCTGGGTTATCATTTCCGCTGATTGAAAAACTTTCATATAGCGTTGATAGGCTGCATACAGTTCTTTCTCAGACACAACTAGCGTTTCAAATCTTAGTGCGGATAAACATGTGCGTCTAATATACCCCAATGCGCTTTCTCGATCTTGTACGCTGGGCTGAGGTTGCAATGCAGTGGTCTTGTTTTCATTGCCGGAATTTGCGTGATTTTGGTTTGCAGTTTGGCCTTGTGCTTGCGCGCGGGCTTTAGCTTGGATTTCTTCGGCTTGCGCTGCATAAACCCTAAATTCTTTACAAATATTTATATACACTACTTCGTCATGATAACTTTTAAAGCAGAGATCAAAAAGGGTTTGGTTATCAACATTACCCGAGGTAACCAGTTTATAATTATTCCAAATTTCTTGCAGTATCATCATCCTGTCACGATTGAGTGCATTGAGTTTTTCTCGAAGTTCTGCTTGGGCGTTTGTATCATTAGGGTGCAAAATAGCAACCATCGTATCCATCGCATTTTTGTTTTTATCTGGATGTAGACAATTCATGCACTCTTTATATCTTTTGTACATATCCTCATAAGCGACGGTCTTGGTTTTTAAACCTAAGGCTCTTTGATAATTTCTTATGATGGTTGCAATATTATCTTTGCGTTTTAATAAGGAAGATGATTCATATCTTTCCGGACGCAATGGAGGATCATCGGTTCGAAGCCAGTAGCGTTTAAATCTACGCCATAATGAATTATAGTCTGGTGGAAAAAAATCTTGCTCCTGATAAGGCTCCTCAGGAAGGATAATTAGCGCACGGAATTTATTATTTTGATAATCGTCTTGCATCGCGGAGGATAGATTATTATCTTCCAAGTATTCTTGGTAATCTTTTTTACGTTGGATGCAAGAATTAAAACCTTTGATTTGTTTTATTACGTTTTTATTTTTTTTGAGAACGAATTCAGGATCCTTGGCCAGTATATCTGCCTCTAGTGTTGCAACAGCTTCTCGGTAGCGTCCTCTTATTGCTTTTTCTAGCTCAAGGAGCTGAATTATAAGTTGAGTCATATATTCTAGATGACCTCTCTCATAAGTAAAAAAATTTTTTGCTTGCTCTGAGCTCGGATTATCCCACGCATAAATGAGTGGTGCTATTTGTTCCAGATAATCTTTGGCAATTTGATCATATTGCGCTTGATAAGCAAAACGCGCAATATGTCGTGCCGTAATGGTATTCACTTGTGCGACCAATCTGCTGTTATTTCGCGCAAACTCAGGCGGGAAATGCACAGCAGTGATATTCGGATATTGAGGAAGGGCCGCAATGAAATTTTTGATAAAGGCTACGAATTCGGTATTATCATGCTCATACCCTTTATAGGCTTGGGTAAAATCAATAGTCGAGAATCCCGTATCGTTTAATAGTTGTAGCCACGCAGGTATAATAGTGAAATATTGGCTTAACTCAAATAAATAATACGTCGCATTAGCTTTGGGAGTGATTTGTTTTAAACCCTCATCTGTCGTTTTAGCATGCAAAACTCCATTGATAGCCTTAAGTGCCGGCAATAATTCTAAGAATGAATGGATACGTGGCAAAGCTTTGGGATCTTCGGACACTCGCTCAATGAGTTTTTTAAGTAAAGGAAGTGCTTTATGATGCTTGTAGTATAGTAAAGAGCTTACCTGATCTGAAACTTCAAGCCAATCTTCAATTTGACCTGATGTGTGATTTCGCTCCGCTAAAAAATAGTTGATATAATGTAATAACTGCGCTGGGGTGAATTTTGCTACCAACTGGGATGCAATCTCGATAAAAACTGGCGCATTCTTGACTATAGCTTTATCTTGTGATAGCTGCGATAGCTTATTGGCCGCTTGCAACAACCCTTGAGCATTAGGCCCCTGCAACAGTGGCAGAACTTCTGTTTCAATTTGGTAGGAAAAATCTTTTTGATAAAAAAGCTGCGTTTTTAAATCATTGCCTGGCTGTGGTGGTCCTACTCCTTGCACAAAAGTGTTGGGATTATCGCTGTTTGGCACTGACTCAGACACCCTGGACATGGCCTCTGTTGCCCGTTGAGTAAATTTCTCTGCTACCTCTTGCTTGGGTGCAGCCATGCGGCTGCGGCTCATGCCTCTTAAAACTCCCTTAGAAAGTTTAATTTGTATGCTAGTGATCCCTTGTTTGCATAACGCTACACAGGATTTAAATCCTGCATGTACAGATCCCCACCATGGAAATAGATAAGCACTAAAGCTTAAGAACGAAGCACTAAAACCCAGCAATAAAATTGCATTCCACGCGGCCGCGCCCCCAAGGCTTAAGGTGACGCCAGCGACTGGGATCCCCGCCACAGACAGTATTAAAAATATAGACAAACCGAATAAAAATAAGCTAGAAAATATACTCACCGCGAGCTGCAGTTTAGGGTGTCTGCTTAAAAAATTAAACTCGACGGCCATTTGCGCCCTCTGTAAATGATGGTTTTCTTATTAATTCTAGTCAATTTATCAAAAATTAGCGTAGTTAATCAACTCGGGTTATCCGAAAAACTTATACCAAATCTATACCTATTCTACTTCATGTTACATTTTATTCTCACCTATCAAATGACCGGTATGATTCGATAAACTTTGATTGCCGGTTGAAGAAGAGGAGGAGGCTTGGCCTGGTAGGGGGACTAATTCTTTTTTATCGTTAGGCCGTTGATCTCTTTCCTCATCTAATGCTGGGCCAATACAGCTTAACATGCGTGACTCGGTATGAAACCAGGTATGATCAGATTGATGTGTGACTTTATTACGCTCCTCCTGCAGACGCGTACGGATCGTTTCCGCTGTGCTGCTTTGATCTAACAAACCCAAGTGGTGATCTCTATATTCCATTCTAGCCATGATCTCCCAGCGTTCAGTGAGCCGTGAAGATTCACGTAGCCAATCGGTGAGTTTGGCCCAAGGGCTAGTGATCATGCCATGATAATGCTGCAAAGCCATGGACATCGAAAATGTCAGTTGCACTTCGGCACGCATGGCTAAGTCTTTGTGTGCCAGATCTGTGCTAATGATGGCAAGGCGCTCTGATTGCCCATGGTGGCTTAAGATAATTTCCTTTGTTTGCTTGTCAGGCAATTGCCAAGGACTACTTAACAGTAGCTGCAATAATCGCAATTGGTGAGGCTCAAGCGCTGCCACCAAGAGTAGATCACAGACATCAAAAAATATCTGCGCATTCACACCAGCTTCTTTTTCTATCACTGCTGCATTCAAAGCATAAATATTTTCTTTAAGCTGCGCTAATTGTTGCGCTTGTATTTTAGGATCTATACCTAAAGATGCGCCGGCACACATTAAATCTTGGCTGATCTGCGCCATCGTCGTATTGTCTGGGCAATATGCCTGTAATCTGGCGCGATTAGCCTCGAGTAAAGGATCTTCTAATAATAAAAAATAGTACTTATTTTCTAAGGCGTATTCATACACCGTAAGTTGCATGGCGATGCTTTGTAAAAATCGGCTTAAAAATTGTAGATAAGCGGGACTGCATTGTTTTAAGCCCGCAAATTCATCTGCTGCGGATTGCAACCGTGCAGGTAATAACGCTTTGATCATTCCTTGAATTAATTCAAGAAATGATTTGTTCGCTTGTTCTTCATATCCACTATTTTGGTATTGGGGAACAATACGTATGATGGCCACCATATTGGCATTAATTTGTTGCAGGATCTGCTCGGGTGTTGCCTCCTGCAAGACAGAGGCTTTATCGAGTAGGGATTTATCTACTTGCAGCTTAGTATGAAGCTGTTGGTAGGCCTGGTTTGCTTGATCATCCGCTTGATTTTGTTTTTGTTGCTGGCGTAGCAATAGCTGCTGGCTGTAATAAGTCAATAAATGCTGTGATAATTCCTGTTGGGTATTGATAGACGTGTTAAAATATAAGCGATAAATCGTCAACATTTCTGCAATAGCCGTTAAATAAGGCTGCGCTGCCTGCGGCGCCAACATAGCGGTGCGAAGACTTGCACTGAGCCTTGCTAGCCGCTGCGCATGTTCAGCATCCCCATTGGGAAAAGCCAGCTGAATAATGCGCAATAAAGCATAGGCTTGCCACAGCCATTGCTGAAGCATGGCTTCATCTAAGCGTGTCATGCACACATCATATAAAGAAAAATAAATGTAACGCAATACCCGCGCGCACACTACTTCATAGACCACTAAGGGGCGAGGTTCGGACCTTATTTCCCGCAGGACTGCTTGCATGGGGCTGGTTTGCGGCGTCACGTTTATTAACCTGACGGTTTGATTGTCAACAAGAAAATGTAAGCGAGGTTTATCCCCGGTTGCAGGGCAAGCGATGCATTGCAGCATCCAGGGGTCGGTCTCATTCGGTAAAGCCCAGATACAAATCGGTATCCTTTTCGCCTCGGCCAATTGTTTTATCATGGTGGGTGTCAGTGCATCTTCTTTGCAATAATTGTCGATATAGCATTTAAAGGCTGTAATTGTTGTGCAGTAAATCTCACAAGTCTTTTTAGCTTCTTGTAATGCTAGGTATAAACGCTCTGCTTGTTCACGCTCAGCCTGTTGGGGAATTTTTTCCAGCAAATCTTTATCGAATAAGCCTATTAACTGAGGATGCTCACGGGTAAGTTTTACGCGCAATTGCGCCCAGGCGGCAGAGCAATACAAATATTGTGCAGATCCTTTTTTCCATTGTTCCTCTTTAGGTGTGAGCTTAGTGGCATCGCTTTTTAAATGGTCGATTTCATTATTAATAAATGCGGTAAATACTTCAGCACTATATTTTTGTCGTATAGCCAAATCAGATTTTTGATTATCTAGTTGATCTCTTGCTTTACTCAAATTATCGTAGCCCAGTTGTTGGAGAATATTTTTAGATGCGCTTCCCACTGATTCATCTTCTGCATTAGCTACTGAGAGTACTATTTTTTCCCCTGCAAATTCGCCACCATAAAGCTGATGCAATTCAATTGCTTGCTCTGT
>Ga0206816_1062_pt1 | contig 27801 bp, 22 predicted proteins | sample Alteio_BWOrgCont_88_FD_152866 | JGI IMG/M metagenome (GOLD analysis project Ga0206816, IMG submission 152866) | Enriched cells from forest soil in Barre Woods Harvard Forest LTER site, Petersham, Massachusetts, United States -... | ecosystem: Environmental > Terrestrial > Soil > Temperate forest >... | reverse complement strand
GAAATGGATTATCTGAAATTAGAATACATATTCCCTTTAATCTGATAGCTCATCATCAAGTCCATCCTTTACCTAACACCTCATTCCTGATGCTTCGCTATTAGAGCATTGTTATTTTCTATAGCAATTTTAGAAATCACCATAGCCATTCTATATTTCAGAACCCATACCCAAATAAGAATATTCAATTAATAATATATCTGATTTGAAGTTGATAGAAGCAGCCTTAAGCAAAGAATATCTTTTCATGTTGGAGGTTTCAAATCTAAAGATATTGCAATCCTCAATTATTATTAATCACCATCTTTCCTTTATCAATAACCCCTTTATCAGTTCTTATCTTCCAGAAATAAATTCCATTGTTCAAATCCAGATTAAGTGTCTCTTTTCCTTCAATGTTGCTAATAGTATAGGAATAAAGTATTCTTCCAAGCATATCGGTAATAATAAAATCAGCATTTGTATTTTGTGGGATATTATAGATTAAAGTAGAGGTGCCATTGTTTGGATTTGGATAAAGGGATATTCCATTATTGACATTTAATTCTTCGATTCCATTAAATAGAACACATACTGTATCCGATACATTGGTGCATCCGTTTGAATCTGTTACCATAACGGAATAGCAACCTGTTGATGGAGCTAAAAAATAATAATCAGTAGCTCCGGTCATTGGAGAATTATTCAATAACCATTGATTTCCGAAGGCGGTACTTGATACAAGCAAATTACCATTAAAAGTTATGATAGGAACGGGAGGAAGGGAATGTACCAAGACAGTTGTATTAGTAGAAGTGCCTACGCAGTTGTTTATATCTGTAAGAATTACTGAATAATTCCCTGAAGTATCTGCTGTGATGGTTTGTGTGGTATCTCCATTGTTCCAAAGATAGTGAACTCCAACATCAGATGAAAGATGAACACTGTCTCCCTGGCAAAATACCAAACTTCCATCTGCAGTTATAACTGGGACAGGAAGCGGATGAACAATAAGCACCGTGACTATGGTACTGTCGCAATTATGTGAGGAAATCAGATGACTTGTATCCAAAGTATCGTTCATGGAAGTGACCCCATCAGGGAAAGTAAAAGTATCTCCCTGGCAGATAGATGCCGAAACATATTGCTGGTAGGTTGGAAATACAATCAGGGTCGTGATGATGTTGCTATCACAGTAATGGATGGTCGAAAAATGGCTGGTATGAATACTATCCACCATTGAAGTTCCGCCATCGGGAAATGTAAAAGTATCACCATGGCAAATAGAAGCTGAATAATTGAAATTATAAGCAGGATGAACAATAAGGGCTGTAATATAATTGCTGTCGCACATATTTATTGTACTGAAATGACTTGTCTGAATAGTATCTGTAGCTGCTGTAATTATTGATCCATCGGGAAAAGTATAACTATTCCCCTGACATATAGTATCGGTAATAGGATAATAATAAGTTGGATTAACGGTAACTGACATGCTTGCAGTAGAAGTTGCCAGGCATCCATTGAAGTTGATACTAACAGAATAAGTCCCGGAAGTGAGAACCTTGATGCTGCGGCTGGTTCCGCCATTACTCCAGGAATAGTAGGTGGCAGTATCGCAGGTAAGAATTACAGAGTCGCCTTGACAGAAAGTCGTGGGACCACCTGCCGCGATTACAGGATTTAATAAAGCATTGCAGGGTGTATATTCCCAGAGATCTTTTCGACCATAACCATCATACCCCATGGCAATATATCCTTTATCGCCAATCGAAAAACCAACATCTTGCTCTCTGACCTCTGTCCCGACATTGGCCTTTTGTGTCCAGACATTTGTTGCTTGATCCCATTCATAAAAATCATTAATATCATTATAATTCTGAAGAAGACCAGTACCTATATATCCTTTATTCCCAATAGAAAAGCCCGTTGCAAGATTTCTTATGCCAGGAGGGAAATTAGCTTTTTGAGTCCATGAGTTGGCTGTCTGATCCCATTCCCAGAAATCGCCCCACCAATTTCCATTGGATCCTGTTCCAACATAGCCCTTGGTACCTATTGCAAAACCTACCGCGCAATATCTTTGTGAACCGCCAAAGTTTGCCAGTTGAGTCCAGATATTGGTTGCCTGATCCCATTCCCAAAAGTCGTTGTAATAAAGACCTGTCGAGATGCTGTATCCTGTCCCTGCATAGCCCTTGGTGCCCATCGAAAAGGCAATACCATTCTGATCGCCACCACCGGGATAATTCGCTTTTTGTGTCCAGGTATTGGTTGCCTGATCCCATTCCCAAAGATGTTTGTCAAAACCTGTGGCGAGATAGCCTTTTGTTCCAATGGAAAATCCTACTGCATTCATTCGGGCAGCATCGGGCAGGCTGGCAATTTGAGTCCAGGTATCTGTGGCTTGATCCCATTCCCAAAAATCACTGTGAAATGCAAGATTTTCATCTCTGCCTGTGCCGATATAAGCTTTGGTGCCGATAGTGAAGCACATTGCTTCATACCTGAATCCACCAGCCATATCAGCTTTCTGGACCCATGAATTCTGTGCGTTTATAATCTGTGCGAAAGAAAGAATCAGTACTATCGTTTGTAAGTTTTTTATCATTGAATATTTTATTTTGATTTATTATTCTAAAATCATCTTCCCGATACTCAAGATTTCTTTATTCTCATCCATGACTTTATAGAAATACATGCCGCTTGAGAGTTGTTCTCGGTTAATCGTTATTTGTTTATTCGTCCCTACTGGTATGCTTCTGACTTCCTGTCCAAGGAGGTTGTAGATGAATAAGGAGGGGTTATTATAGGTGCCTTGAAGGGTGAGGGTTGTAGTGGTGGTGAAGGGATTGGGAATAAGAGAAATAGTATTCTCCTTATTATTAATTATTGAAACAGAGGTGGAATTAGAGTTACATGGTGAAATATAATTAGGTACCGAGAATGGAACTGGACCTACATTATTACATTCAGTAGAATAAAAAGGAGTGAAGATAGCAATGGGGAGCATATTGTTAAAATAGTAGTCGGGAATCTTTGCGTGAATGGAAGTAGTATCGGTAGTACACCAATAATTATTCTGCACATTTAAAATAGTTGAATTAGGGAATAATTGGAAATCATAAGAGACATTATTACAAAATGTATTACAAACAAACGAACCAGTTGAATAACCAGCATAATCAACAACCCCCAATGTGTCGTATTCAAATCTATTATTACTAAGAACGCAATTGGTTTCCCATAAAAATCCAAGTTGGTTATACATCAATTCACAATTTGCCATTGAAGTAATTCCACCAACGGCTATATGATTCGAATCAATAATACAATTATTTATGTTTACAGTTAATCCTTCAACTCCTCCTATACTATTATAATTTATGATTGAATTTGTAACTGTGGCTCCACCAGATGTACCAGCAATTCCTGATCTATTACATTCAATTAAGCAGTTTTGAATTGACGAATTGTGCATTTGATTAATGCCGTTGCTATCATTTACTATCACACAAAAAGTTAGCGTTGAGTTTGATAAATTATCCAAACCATTGAGAATATTATTACTAAATATGCAAGTATCAATAGAACAACTGAAGGCATTTATGCCTGTTTGATTTGAATTAAAAATGGAATTTTTTAAACTCAATGTGCCTGATTGTTGTGCTATTAGTGCTATATTGCCGTAATAAAAATTACAATAATTAAAAACTGAATTAGTTGATCCGTTCAAATTAATAGAATTCCAAAATCCTGGAATAGGAGAAACTGTATCCGCTGTAAATGTTACAGAATCAGTTTCAGTACCTATTGCATTTATAGTAGATTGTCTAATTTCTAAACCACATAGATGCTTAAATTTTACAGTAACTCCAGGTTGAATAGTAAGAGTTATTCCTGGAAAAACAACAACTGAATCTAGGATTATATAAGGACTTCCAATGGCTGTCCACGTGGTGTTTGAATAAATACCACCTGATACATTTGTCTGCCCCATTGCGCTCAACCCGATCATCATTACAATCATCACCAATTTCATTCCTGTCATATCAAATAGTTTTAAATTATTAAGCAGCAAAAGTAGAAAAGATTTAGATAAATAGATTTCTCCGATTCTTTTCTTAGTTTTGCCGCCGATGATTCAAAGGGAGTTAGAGACTTGCAAAATGTTGTAATGTTTCTTTCCAACAGCCTTCCAAAAATAAATTGTCCAGGGGTCGGGATTACAAATCCTAACCGGCGGAGTGGGAGGCTAAAAATTCTAAAGCTAAGAGAAAAGGTTCTTTAAAAGTCTGTAAGTGTTATTAAAATAGAGGGGTTTAGGCTTGATTTAGCTTGAAATCCTGAAAAACAAGTGGCTCCCCAAGGTTGAGGCGTCATTATCCAAGGATGGGGAATCATTCGCCAAGGCTTGGGAATCGCTATCCAAGGGTGGGGAATCGTTTGCCAAGGTTAGAAAATCATTCCCCAAAGTTGGGGAGTCGTTGCCCAAGGTTGGGGAGTCGTTGCCCAAGGTTGGGGAGTCATTCCCCAAGGCTGGGGAGCAGCTATCCAAGATTGGGGAATCGTTTACCAAGGCTGGAGAGTCGTTGTCCAAGGTTGGGGAATGACTTGTTTTTGTGGAATCGGACATCTTATATTAATAACATGAGCAGGAAAATCGGATGAAATAATAAATTAAATTTAAAAATAGTTCAATAACAAGAGTATGGAAAAGCGAAGAGAAATTACTAAAGCATGAGAAAAGCTAACAAGCTAAAGGTACACGATTCTGACGAGCATATCGCCGAGGAATTGAACACTGCAGGTCCGCTGCTGGCTGGTGATGGCAATGTTGATGTTGCCGCTTTGGGTGCGCTGGTGGTAAGTGCCGATGCTGCTTATGTAGCCTCGAGAACTGCCGACAATGCTGCCCAGGTTGCTGCTGAAACTGCTACGGACACCAAAAATTCCAAGAAATCACTTGGAATCACGGCGTACAATAATGCGGTGGATGAGGTAAACAAGGTCTATCCTAATGATCCCGACAAAGTTACTGCGTTGGGGTTGAATGCGTCCAAAGAAAGGACGAATAAAGGGAATTGCCCTAAGATTACCGGCGGAAAAGCAGAGCAGTGGATTCATGATGGTTTTGCGCAACTTTCGTGGGATTCTTTAGGCGTTCTGGCGGATTATTACACGCTCGAAGAAGCTACCGGAGATCCGGCAGTTGAAACGAACTGGTATGCAGCGAATCCTCCTGATTCCAAAGAAGCCAAGAAAGTAATCGTGAAGCCAAAGACTTTGAATGTGCCAACTAATTGGAGAGTTACAGGCCACAACACTGCCGGTGTTGGGGTAGCTCCATCCGATGCATTCGGAGGCGATCCGATTCATTAGTCGGACAAAAAAACAGAAAAAAGCTTAGCCCTTCGATTCACCATCGAAGGGCTTTCTGTTTGTTATCAGATAGGGAATATTTTCCAAACAAGCAGCAATAGGAACGCGTATGACGCAGAAAAATAGGTCTAATCTATTTTTCTGCGTCATACGCGTTCCTGTTTTCCCAAGAACTCTATTTTATGATCACCACTTTTCCTTTTTCAATGACGCTTTCATAAATAGCAGAGCCATCATTCGAAACTATTTCCCAGAAATAAATGCCATTGCTTAGTGGAAACGTGATGGTTTCTTCTCTTTTGGAATCCTTGAAACTTTTGGAATAAAGCAATCTTCCGAATGCATCATTTATTCGAAGATCGTAATTCGCAGTACCTGATTGACGAAGGATAAAAGTTCCATTATTGGGATTGGGGTATAGCAGGGGTATAGAATTTTGAGTTTCTATTTCATTGATTCCATTCCGAATTACTGTTACACAAACGGTATCTGAAACGCCTTTGCATCCATTGGAATCTGTTACCATCAATGAATAACATCCGATGAAAGGTGCATTATAAAAAAAGTTGGTGGCACCTGCAATGGCAGTATCATTCAGCAGCCATTGATTATTGACAGGGGAGCTTGAAACCAACAAACTTCCATTATGAATAATAGTCGGCACAATCGGAGTATCAACCACCACAATTGTAGCAGCAGAAGCATTGCTGCATCCGTTGGTATCTGTAATAGTCACCTGGAAATTGCCTGAAGTATCCGTATAAATCACTTGAGTGGAAGCTCCCGTATTCCAAAGATAGCTTGAACAATTGCTTGAGGATAAAGCGATGCTGTCTCCTAGACAAATAATTACAGAACCGCCAGGAGTGATGATGGGAATGGGCAAGGCATTGACTGTAAGGATTGTAATAATTGTACTGTCGCAGGCATGAATCGTAGTAAGATGACTAGTCTGGATGGTATCATGAAGGGCAGTATAATCAGAGCCATTTGGGAAGGTAAAGATGCTGCCATGACAGATGGATGCGGCAACATTTTGATTGTAAACCGGATGGACAGTGAGGGAGGTAATGATAGTACTGTCACAGAATTTTGTGGTCATCAAATGACTGGTTTGAATGGTATCCGAAATTGCCGTAATCGAAGTGCTGTCAGGGAACGTATAGACATGCCCATAGCAGATGGAAGTTGCGATATTTTGTGAATAAACCGGATTAACAGTGAGCACCGTGACGATGGTACTGTCACAGGTATTTGTCGCAATCAAATGACTTGAATGAATCATTGAAACCGTGCCAATAGTGCTATCTGCGAATAGGAAAGTATCTCCCTGGCAAATGCTTATTGTATCATGAAAAGAAGTTTGAATAAAGTCAATGGTTATTGTTGAAGATGCCGTGCATCCGCCTGTTCCAGGTATGATCACAGAATAAACTCCTGAAGAATTTACAGTTATACTTTGATTGGTGCTGCCGGTATTCCAATGGAAGGAAGCAGCAGTATCTGATGTCAGAGTAACAGGATTCCCCTGGCAGAAAATGGTTGTCGAGGGGGTAATGACGGGAGGAGTAACATAGCACATCTTTAATTTCGCAATAAACACATCATCAAATCCTGCATAAGCATTGACAAGATTGGTAACGCCAAATAGAATGGAGTCACTTTCAAATAAACCCGTCAAATAAAGATTTCCGAATGCATCTGCGGTAATGCAAGATGCAAAATCATAATTTGTTCCTCCTGCGCTAATTGCCCAAAGAGGATTTCCATTCGGATCAATTTTAACAACAAAAATATCTGCCGAATCAGTGCTGTTTTGAGATGTATTCGTTAAAACAATATTGCCAAAGGATATTGAATCACTATCGAAAAATCCTGTGACATAACTATTGCCCGCGGTGTCAGTAATTATTGACCAGGGTTCATCATCTTTAAGCCCACCGGATGATAAAGCCCAGATTGCATTACCATCAGCATCATATTTGGCAATGAAAATATCAGGATAAATTGTAGTGCCTGATTTTATTAAAGTATCAGGTCCGAGCACTACCGTATCACTGCCAAATTCTCCCGCTACATAAATATAGCCATGTGCATCACTTGAAATGGATTGTATTCCTGCACTGCGTGTTCCACCTGCATTTCTCGCCCATATCAAATTACCATTTTCATCATATTTGGTAATAAATAGATTAAAAATACCTTCATTAATCAATGTATCTCCATCGAAGATGAGAGAGGTAGATTGAAACGATCCGGCATCATAAATATATCCTGCAATATCTATCGTAACCGCAATTGTTTGGTCAAATTCACCTGTACCTGTTGCGGTTTTTGCCCACAACACGTTTCCGCTTGAATCATATTTTACAAGAAAGGGACTGTAAGCCCCGGTATTTGGAAGAACAATGGTATCAAAAGTGATATTGGGATAAGAAAAACTTCCCCCGACATAAATATTTCCAAAAGCGTCAGTTACGGCAGAAGAGGGACCATCTATATTTGCACCTCCTGCCCCCTTCGCCCAGAGCACATTACCATTAACATCAAATTTGGCAATAAAAACATCAGAACCTCCGGCATTCGTTAACGTATAGGCACCAAACGTGATGCTATAGTTTTCATATTCCCCCACCATGTATAGATTTCCAGTAATATCAAATGTCAGAAATCGTGCACCATCATTACCATCTGTTCCAAAACTTTTTGCCCAAACGACATTTCCCAATGTATCATATTTGACCAGGAAAATATCTGTATTTCCCTGGCTGGGCAATGAAAAGGAACCAAAAGTAATAGTGTAATGAAAAGAACCTGCAACATAGATATTTCCTGAAACATCTGTTGCAATCGCATTTCCCACATCGGAGTTGGTATCACCTGCCCTCGCTGCCCAAACCCATTCAGGAACTTGAGCTTTCGTAGTCGAATAAAATAATGTGAACTGAATAATCAATCCGAATATCGGGAGAAGGTAATTTTTTTTCATGCTAAAATTTAATATTTTACAATTGTACTTTACACATAGACATCACATACCAAGAATTTCAAACGTGCAATTCACTTCCACCATTCTGTTTTTAATCTCATTTCAAGCGACAAAACTATATAAATAATAGCAAATGAGATTATCTATAGGGTTTTTGTGTTCCGTGATTCACCCTATTAATAAAGCCACAGGAGACATTAACCTCCTCTTAATTGATAATCCAAGGAGGTCAATTGATATTAGAAGAAGGTTAATTTATATTATAAGGAGGTTAATTGATAATGCGAGGAGGTTAATTGATATTATAAGGAGGCTAATTGATAATGTGAGAAGGTTAATTGATAATGTGAGAAGGTTAATTGATAATGTGTGAAGGTTAATTGATATTGGGAGGGGAATAATCTCTATTGGGAACTTTTAACATCAAATGGGCAAAGTTTTTCTGGAATAAAACAAGGGATGGGATTTGGAAGCGGGTTGTTATTTGGAATATTTGGAAGTTTTTGAAAGGATGAAAAAAAGAATGACAATCCTAAAGGGTATTGCCCGCTTCCTCCTCCACAATATCCTTTTCAATCCTCAAATTACTTATGATAAATTCAGCACGTTCGGGAGTATTCTTCCCCATGTAATAACTCAACAATTGCTGGATAGCAACTTCCTTCAAGAGCACCGGTTCGAGGCGAATATGTTTCCCAATAAAGGCTCCGAATTCATCAGGTGAAATCTCTCCCAAGCCTTTGAAACGGGTAATCTCTGGCTTCGAGCCTAATTTATTTACCGCAATTTGCTTCTCGGTTTCGCTGTAGCAATAGATGGTTTCTTTCTTATTCCTTACCCTGAATAACGGCGTTTGAAGAATATAAAGATGCCCGTTCTTCACCAAATCAGGGAAGAAATGCAAGAAGAAAGTTATCAGCAAAAGACGGATATGCATACCATCCACATCGGCATCGGTAGCCAATACAATGCGGCTATAGCGCAAGTTCTCCAAGTCATCTTCAATATCTAATGCCGATTGAAGAAGATTAAATTCTTCATTCTCATAAACCACTTTCTTGGTCATTCCATAGCAATTCAAAGGCTTCCCTTTCAAACTGAATACCGCCTGTGTATTGACATCTCTCGCCTTGGTAATAGATCCGCTCGCAGAATCTCCTTCAGTAATAAAGAGAGTAGATTCCAAACGAAACTCATGTTTAGAATTCAGATGCACTCTGCAATCGCGAAGTTTCTTATTGTGAAGATTAGCCTTCTTAGCACGTTCATTTGCGAGCTTCTTAATACCAGCAATTTCTTTACGCTCCCGTTCCGATTGAAGAATTTTCTTCAGCCATCTATCAGCGGTTTCAGGGTTCTTATGAAGATATTTATCCAATTCATTCTTCACAAAATCCACAATCCAAGTCCTCAAAACAGGACCTTCCGGGGATACCATTGATGACCCCAATTTAGTCTTCGTCTGCGATTCAAAAACAGGCTCCTGAACCCGCACACTTATCGCAGCCACAACCGAAGTCCGAATATCACTCGCATCAAAATCTTTCTTATAAAATTCCCGTGCCGCCTTCACGATACCTTCTCTGAAAGCCGCCTGATGCGTGCCTCCCTGCGTGGTATGCTGCCCGTTCACGAAAGAAAAATATTCCTCCCCATACTGATTAGTATACGTGATGGCAACCTCAATATCATTCCCCTTCAAATGAATGATCGGATACAACGCCTCATCATTCAAATTCTTATTCAACAAATCCAACAAACCATTCTGCGAAAAGTATTTCGTCCCATTAAAATGAATGTTCAAACCGATGTTCAGATAAGCATAATTCCAAATCATCTCCTCGATATATTCATTCTTAAAATCATACCCTCCAAAGATCTCCTCATCAGGCAAAAAAGTAATGTCCGTCCCGTTCCTTTCCTTGCTCGCAGCCTCCCGATGATCCTTCAAAATCACACCCTTCTGAAACTCCACCAACTTCGTCCTCCCATCCCTGTTAGACTGCACCTTGAAGTAAGAAGAAAGCGCATTCACAGCCTTACTCCCGACCCCATTCAAGCCCACAGATTTCTGAAAAGCCTGCGAATCATACTTGCCACCAGTATTGATTTTCGAAACACAATCCACCACCTTTCCCAGCGGAATCCCACGACCAAAATCCCTCACCTCCACCATCTTATCCTTCACCGAAATCTCGATACTTTTCCCATACCCCATCACATACTCATCAATACAATTATCCACGATCTCCTTGAGCAGCACATAGATCCCATCATCCTGCGCCGACCCATCGCCCAGCTTCCCGATATACATCCCCGGACGCAGCCGGATATGCTGCTTCCAGTCAAGGGATTTTATGCTATCATCATTATAAATTGCTTCAGCCATATTCTATATTATTTGTGGCTGCAAAGATACTAATCCTATTAGTTTTATTGAAACGATTTTAGAAAGAATTAGAATGAATATTCATAGCTGCTATATATCTTTTAGAGAATTCCATTAGAGTTGAATCAGGGGAATAGGCGAAGAGGTGTGGTGAATTTATCGAAGGTCTTTTGATTTTACCATAAAGCAGCCCCATTTTTTTTCTATTTTTGCAGCCACAAAATTAAATTCCAAATTAAATAATGAATATTTTAGTAACAGGTGGAATGGGGTATATTGGCTCGCATACTGTTGTAGAACTGATGAATGCCGGACACACCGTTGCTATTCTTGATGATCTGTCTAATTCAAAAGCTGAAGTGTTGGATGCTATTATTAAGATTAACGGCAAACGACCATATTTCGAAAAATTGAACATACGCAATCAAAATAAATTGTTCGCTTTTATTGAAGATAAAAAGTTTGATGCCATTATTCATTTTGCAGCTTCTATTTTGGTAGATGAATCAGTAGAAAAACCCTTGGATTATTATTATAATAATCTGGTAAGCCTCATTAATGTTTTACAAATATCAAGAAAATTAGGGATAACAAATTTTGTTTTTTCTTCCTCTTGTTCGGTCTATGGTGAACCGGATGTTTTGCCTGTAACAGAAAATTCTCCTATCAAGAAAGCTGAGAGCCCTTATGCAAATACCAAGCAAATCGGTGAACAGATGATTCTGGATGCTGTAAATTCTTTTCCACATCAGGTACCAGTAGAAGGAAAGGAATTAAAAAAACAACTCAATGCGATCTCATTAAGATATTTTAATCCGATAGGTGCACATGAATCTGCCCTTATCGGTGAAGAGCCTCATGGTAAACCAAGTCATCTGATATCGGTTATAACAAGAACAGTTTTCAGTAAAGAAGGTTTCGTCAAGGTTTTTGGGAATGATTATAACACCCCTGATGGTACTTGTATACGCGATTTTATTCATGTTACTGATGTCGCCAAAGCACATGTCAAAGCTGTCGAAAGATTGTTGAATAAGATGAACAAAAATCATTTCGAGGTTTTTAATATAGGTACCGGCAAAGGGCAATCTGTCCTGGAAGCTATTCAGACTTTTGAGAAAGTTACCGGTACTAAATGTCCTTATGAAATCGTTCCGAGACGAGCAGGTGATATAGAGAAAGTTTATGCAGATACAAGTTTGGCTAATGAAGAATTAGGTTGGAAGGCAGAAAAGAGTTTTGATGAAGCAATCTTATCGGCTTGGAACTGGGAACTTCAATTAGGAAAAGGAATTAGAAATTATTAATTATGGAGTATAAAAAGAAAATATTAATTACCGGAGGAGCGGGTTTCATCGGGTCTCATGTTGTGAAAAGATTCGTTAAGAACTATCCCGAATATCAAATCTTTAATCTTGACAAACTGACTTATGCAGGTAATCTTGAAAACCTTCGTGAGATAGAAAATGAATCGAATTATACCTTCCTCAAAGGCGATATTGTGGAAACTGAATTCATCAATAAAATCTTTGAACACCATCAATTTAATGGAGTCATTCATCTTGCTGCAGAGTCCCATGTCGACAGGTCTATTGCTAATCCTTTGGAATTTATTATTACGAATATAGTTGGCACTACTACCCTGCTCAATGCCGCAAAGAATACCTGGAAAGATAATTCCAACGATAATCTCTTTTATCATATTTCAACAGATGAAGTTTACGGTTCTTTGGGTAAGGAGGGATTCTTTACAGAAGAGACTGCTTATGATCCAAGAAGTCCATATTCAGCCTCTAAGGCAAGTTCGGATCATTTGGTGAGAGCTTATTTTCATACTTACAAATTACCTGTTGTTATCTCAAATTGTTCTAATAATTATGGCTCCTATCATTTCCCGGAGAAGTTGATTCCATTGACGATTAATAACATTAAGAACAATAAGCCTATCCCCGTTTATGGCAAGGGTGAGAATGTGAGGGATTGGTTATTTGTAGAAGATCATGCAAGAGCTATTGATGTTATTTTTCATAAGGGTAGGATAGGGGAAACCTATAATATTGGGGGTAATAATGAATGGACAAATATTGATTTAGTCAATCTTCTTTGCAAAATAATGGATGTAAAATTGTACCGTGAGGCAGGTACTTCAGCTAAGTTAATCACTTTCGTAAAAGACCGTGCAGGACATGATTTGCGATATGCCATTGATTCTTCCAAACTTCAAAATGAATTAGGATGGAAACCATCTTTGCAATTTGAAGAAGGTTTGGAAAAGACCGTGGATTGGTATCTTGCCAATGAAGAATGGTTGAATCATGTAACTTCCGGAGCCTATCAAAACTATTATGAAACACAATATCACAAGAGATAAATATTTATTAAATCGTTAATCATTAATCCAAAAACGTAAATGTATAATACTCCCTTCCACACCAAAGATTTATGTAATTATTCCTTTCTTGTCACTGGAGGATCGGGATTTATTGGTTCCAATCTTGTTGAGTATTTATTGAAATATAAAGCAAAGAAAGTTAGGGTTCTTGATGACTTATCTAATGGACATTACAAAAACCTGTTTCCTTTTAAAAACAATCTCTCTTTTGAATTTATTAAAGACACAATTGCCAACCCTGACGTTTGCATGAATGCATGCAAGGGTATGGATTATGTCTTTCATGAAGCTGCATTAGGCTCTGTGCCAAGGTCTTTGAAAACTCCTTTAAAAACACATGAAGCTAATGCTACAGGCTTCCTTAATATGCTTGATGCGGCAAGGAATAATAACATCAAACGATTTGTCTATGCCAGCTCCTCTTCAGTTTATGGAGATGATCAAAATATGCCTAAGATTGAAACAAAAATCGGTAATCCTTTGTCGCCTTATGCCGTTTCAAAATATACCAACGAACTCTATGCAAAAGTCTTTGCCATGAACTACGGAATGGAGATTATCGGTTTGCGATATTTCAATGTCTTTGGTCCCAATCAAAGCCCTGAAGGTGCCTATGCTGCGGTCATTCCATTGTTCATGGACGCGTTATTAAACAATAATTCACCGTATATCAATGGTGATGGCACACAGACTCGCGACTTCACTTTTGTTGAGAATGCTGTGCAGGCAAATATCAAAGCCATTTTCACAGAACATCCTGAAGCCTTGAGTAAAGTTTATAACGTTGCAGTTGGGGACACAACTTCCATTAATGATGTCTTTCATGAATTAAAACGATTGACTCGAAGCACTTCAAAAGCCTTATACAGAGAGGAAAGAAAGGGTGACATCAGAGATTCATTAGCAGATATTTCTGCTGCAAAAACATACTTAGGATATAATCCTCAAATCAAGATTAATGAAGGATTAAAAATAACCTTAGACTGGTTCAAAAATGTTAATCATAAATCAAAATGAGTTTCCTTTCCAAAATATTCTCAAAACCAGAGCCGCCTCAAGCAGCGATAGATTATTCGTCAGTCATCACGGATATGCACTCTCATATTATTCCTGGCATTGATGATGGTGCGCAAACCATTGAGGATTCTATGATTATCGTAAAGGGTCTTTATAATTTAGGTTTCAGAAAACTGATTACCACGCCTCACATAATGAGTGATTATTATAAAAACACCCCGGAAAATATTAATGCGGGACTGGAAAAGGTGAGAGAAGCCATTGCAAAGGATGGGTTGGATATTACAATTAATGCGGCTGCCGAATATTATCTTGATGAGCAATTCATTCAGAAATTAAACAGTCCTGATGTGCTGACTTTTGGCAATGGTTATCTGCTATTCGAGACCTCATATATCAACCGTCCTGAAAATCTTTACTCAAGTATATTTGCCATTCAATCCAAAGGTTTGAAGCCTGTCTTGGCTCATCCCGAGAGATATCCATTCTTCTACGAAGACTTCGATGAATACAAAAAACTTCATGACCGGGGAGTGCTTTTGCAATTAAATACCAACTCCCTTACCGGATATTATTCCCCTGCTGCACGGATGATTGCGATGAAGTTGATTGATAATAATCTCATAGATTTTATCGGTACCGATTGTCATCATACCAAGCATCTGGATGCTTTGAAACATTGCCAGAATGAGAAGTATTTAAGGAAGATTGTTACCTATGATTTTTTGTTGAACAAGTCTTTGTAGTGCCTTGTTTCATTAAATTCTAAACCCTTTAGAACACCAATCGCCGAAATCTGTTATAGAGTATTGGCGAGAGAAAGTCAGAGGATTAAAATAAGGATAAAATAATTTCACACCTATATAAAAACAGCCATTGAATTCATGAACTCAATTGCTATTTTTTTATCCCCCATCCAAAAAGGCATCAATTTACTGCACATTAATATCTTCTTATTAAAGATAGAAACCTTCTTATTCAAGATAGAAATCTTCTTATTAAAGATAGAAACCTTCTTAATGAAGATAAAAACCTTCTTATTGAAGGAAGCTATCTTCTTATTAAAGATAGATACCTTCAATAAGAAGATGTCTCCTGTAGCTATTTTAATATCTAACTAAAACAGGGAAAATATCGCATAAGCACTTAAATATCAACATAATTCAGGGTTGCTATTTTTGAAGGTATTTTGGTTTTGAAGGAGGGTTGAGGATTTGTAATTTTGCATTTTAATTAATTTAAAACTAATAAAAGATGAAAAAAATTATGTTATTACAGCCTTCCTGATATGCTTTAGGCATCGGGAAGATGTGGTCAATTAGGAATTAAAAATTATAAATTAGGTTTGCACATTCCTAATTTTTAATTCCTAATTGAATGCTATATTTGCACCCTGAATTAAATACAAAAAGATACGATGGCAAGTTTAAAAGAGGTTAGGAACAGGATTACTTCGGTAACCAGTACACAGCAGATTACAAAGGCGATGAAGATGGTTTCGGCTGCCAAATTGAGGAGGGCGCAGGATGCTATCATCCAGATGCGTCCTTATGCTGCCAAGCTGAAAGAGATATTGGAGAATCTTTCTGAAAATCTTGACAGCAGCGCAGGTGGTGAATATTCCAAACAACGTCCTGTGAAGAAGGTTTTGATAATAGCAGTTACTTCTAATCGTGGGTTATGCGGCGGATTTAATGCGAATATTATAAGAAATATTAACCTCAAACTGACGAATGAATATGCCCAGCAAGCCAAGGAAGGCAATGTGAAGGTTATTGCTATCGGCAAGAAGGCTTCTGATTATTTCTCAAAGAAACAAGATATGTTGGAAGGTCAGTATAATTCTATTTATGCCAACTTAAACTTTGTGAATGTTTCTCCTATCGCCGAGAAAGTCATGAAGGATTTTGCTGATGGTGTCTATGATAAAGTGGAAATAGTCTATAATCAATTCAAGAATGCTGCAGTTCAGAATGTGATGACAGAACAATTTCTTCCGATTCAACCGCCGACAAAGGACAAATCAAATAAGAGCAAAAAGGTTTCTGATTATATTTTTGAACCGAGTAAGGAAGAAATCGTGATGGAATTAATTCCTAAATCGCTCAAGATTACCCTATTCAAAACCATCCTTGAAAGTCATGCCGGTGAACATGGTGCCCGAATGACTTCGATGAATAAAGCTACCGATAACGCTCAAGAATTAATCAAAGCCCTTAAATTATCTTATAACAAAGCTCGTCAGGCAGCTATTACCGGAGAGATTTTGGAAATTGTGGGTGGTGCCGAAGCTCTCAAAGGCTAAAGCCTTTCAATTAGGAATTAAAAATTAGGAATTAGGAGAGAGCGGATTTTGAAATCAGAAAATGTTTTGCAGGAAAAGACATATTCATTTGCTCTAAGAATAATTAAAGCATATAAATATTTGGTTGATGACAAGAAGGAATATGTCTTATCAAAACAACTTCTTCGATGTGGAACATCAATTGGTGCAAATACTGAAGAAGCTATCGGCGCACAAAGCGACAATGATTTTTATGCTAAATTAAGCATAGTTTATAAGGAAGCCAGAGAAACCCATTATTGGTTGAGACTCTTAAGGGATTCAGATTATTTTGAAGAAAAGCAAGCTAAATCTTTGCTTATGGATTGTGATGAAATATTGAAAATAGTAGCTTCAATAATTATTACCTTAAAAGCTAAAAAAGAAGCAGGAAATCAATTAGGAATTAAAAATTAGGAATTAGAAATGGGAAATGTCAATCCTAATTTTTAATTCCTAATTGATTTGCTAAATATCTTTCCGCATCAATAGCCGCCATGCATCCTGTTCCGGCGGCAGTAACGGCTTGACGATAGACATGATCTGCAACATCTCCTGCTGCAAATATTCCTGGAATATTTGTTTTGGTAGTGCCTGGAATTGTTATTAAATAACCATTTTCATCCATTTCAAGTTGGCCTTTGAAGATTTCTGTATTGGGTTGATGACCTATCGCTACGAAGAATCCGGTAACATCCAATGTCCTTTCTATTTTAGTCTTTGTATCAAATACGCGCACGCCTTCGACAGTTTTATCGCCAAGGACTTCTTTGGTTTCGGTATTGAATAATTGTTCGATGTTTGGAGTATTCTGAACGCGGTGTTGCATGGCTTTTGAAGCCCGCATTTCATCACGACGAACTATCATATAAACTTTATTGCAGAGCTTGGCGAGGTAGGTTGCTTCTTCAGCAGCGGTATCTCCGGCACCGACAATTGCGACATCTTGTTTCTTAAAAAAGAATCCATCACAGACGGCACATGCCGATACTCCGAAACCATTCAATCGTTGCTCGGATTCAAGACCTAACCATTTCGCAGAAGCACCTGTGGCAATGATTACAGTATCTGCAAGGATAGGAATTGTTTCATCAAAAATTACTTTATGAACAGGACCAGAGAAATCAACCGAAGTGGCATATCCCCAACGAATATCCGTTCCAAAACGTTCCGCTTGTGCTTTGAAATCTTCCATCATTTGAGGTCCCATCGTTCCTTTTGGATAGCCTGGATAATTCTCAACTTCTGTGGTGATTGTTAATTGACCACCCGGCTGCAAGCCTTGATACAAGACAGGTTTCATGTCTGCACGAGCTGCATAAATTGCGGCTGTATATCCCGCAGGACCCGAGCCGATGATGAGGCATTTTACTTTTTCTTCCATATAATTTGTCTATATTCAGGCAACATCTTTCCTTCTTCCAGTTGAAGATTTTTGAGTGATACGTTTTGAACGTTTTTGCTTTTGTGATTTGATAAAATCACTAAACTCTTTTCTTTCTTCATCTGTCCAAGGTTTATCCAAAACATAGAAGTCTACATTTTTCGGTTCTCTTATTAGTCCCATAATATTTATTTTTTAAAATATTGATTAATTAATCTTTTAGCTGCCGGAGTCTCAATTATCATTTTTGTTCCTTTGAAATGAGTGGCAAAAAGAGTTTCCTGATAGTGTTTAATCAAAATCGTTTTTGCATCAAATGCAAGATAGCCTTCGTATCCATTCTCGAATGAAAGACGGCAGGCAAAAGCAACTAAATTTCCAGGGACCCCAATATATAATTTATGTTTCCCTTTATTAAATTTGTTGCTTTCAATAAGGTGCATATAAATATGATCTCTATTATCACTTAAACTTATTAGACCTTGGATGACTTTAGGGTTGTCCTTAATTACTAATTTATAAGTTTCTCTATCCATCATTTTAAGTTGGTCTTGCCATTTGAATAACCAATCTGCTTTGTTAATTTGTTTGTTATCTTTTGATTGAAGTCGTATAATTTCAGTATCAAATATATCTCCGGAAATAGAATTTTCTATAGAGTTTGTTAATCTGTCAATTTCAACATCAACTAAAATTTGTTTCTCTTTTCTCACATTGCAAAGATACTAATTTAAGGGAAAATAATTTGGGAATATCTATACTTTACTTCGCAATAATCGTATCATAAGTAGTCCCATATCCGCCCCAAATTCCCAAGCCTCCAATGATATTACTCTTGACGATTGTCGGTGCTGCGAAAGGATTATCCGCTCCTTGAGCTGCTATTCCTTCGGTCAGCCAAAAATTATATTGGGCTTGGTCTATAGTCATAAATTTCAAAATAATGGTGTCGCCTTTCTTGAAATATCCATCTTCAACATTGTGATCATCGGCGGAGGTATCATGTGGCAAATGAGGGCGGTCAAAATCAACATCAAAGGTTTGCCCATTGAAAATTTTATCATTAAAAACAGAATTCCTGTCAGCAATAAAACCTAAATCTTCTTGAGTTCCATCTGGAAAATGACTTATCCTTTTGGTCATAAAACGATAACAATTCCCCATCGTGTCGGGGTCATGAAGAATTCCATAAATAAAGCCAAGACTATCGAGACTTCCTTCCACTTGAAACCAGGTGCTGTCAAGCGGCACAAGCCCCGGAATGGTAGTCGTAGAAGTCACTGTCTGCCCGTCTGCAATAACCGTCAAAGTATAGGTATGATTGGGTTGCCCGATGATTTTGCTCCCTTGATAAAATACCGGAAAATAGGGCATGAATGTGGAATTATAGGTGAAACTTAAAGTATCATTTATCACGCCGTCAGAAACAACCACGGTAGCATTTGTAATCAGATATTTCAAAAGCGTGGCAGTATCGGTAGGGGCGAAATAAGGCGCATTCTTAGTGAGAATCACATAAGCATATCCACCCGGCTCAATGTGTCCTTCGACCACAATTAAATCCGGTGGATTAGGAAAGTTGACGCTGATTTCCTTCGTGCAACCGATATATATTAAAGGAATTAAGGCGAGTATAACTATTAACTTTTTCATATTTGGAATAAGTATTTATGAACTTTTGACGGGAATAAAGGTGTCATGAACCAAAATCGTGGCGCCATGAACGGAAAAATTGGTGCCATGAACCAAATCCATGGTGCCATGAACGGAAAAATTGGTGCCATGAACCAAATCCATGGTGCCATGAACGGAAAAATTGGTGCCATGAACCAAAATCGTGGTGCCATGAACGGAAAAATTAGTGCCATGGACCAAAACCATGGTGCCTTGAATGGAAATCGTGGCACCAATAATTTCCCGATTTTCATCACCTTTGTTATTAAAAAGAAATCTTTCATCCTGTTAAAACTTAAAATTCCAGGTTACGGAAGGAAGAATCGGGAACAAAGAAACCTCTTGCTCGCTCAATTTCAGATTGCCCATATAGATGCTGCCGGTGGAGGCGGGATAGATGAAATAAGGGTTGTGGCGGTCATAAACATTGTAGATGGAGAAGGTCCAGCTCGACTGATATTTCAAATGCTTTTTGCGAATATAGGTGACCGAAACATCCAGGCGATCATAAGGCGGAAGGCGATAACTATTCCTCGGACCGTATTCCGGAATGATGTTATTTTCGATGTAATAACGACCCGTTTCGACGGTCAGGGCATCGCCGGTGGCATAGACAAATTGCGAGGAAAATGTCCAGTGCTGGTTGAAATCGTAATTCGCCACGACTGATAAATCATGTCGGCGGTCGTATTTGGAAGGATAGGTCAGGGAGTCGTTATTCGCGGGGAAATTTCGATAGGACCAGGAGAGCGTATATCCAATCCAGCCGGTCAGTTTGCCGAGATTCTTTTTGATGAATAATTCCACACCATACGCCCAGCCTTTGCCGGTCGTGAAGGAATTGTCGAAGTTGTTCATATATGCGTCCCCGTAGGTCGTTCCGTCTTTGTAATCAATCATATTTGCCATCTGTTTGTAATAGGTTTCTATCGAAGTTTCAAACATGTCTTTCTTGAAATTATGGAAATATCCCAAGGCATATTGCGTACCTATTTCGGGCTTGATATTCATGGAACTTGGCACCCAGACATCGGTAGGCAATGATATTGTGGAAAGTGATGGAAGGTGCATGTACTGGTCGTTTCGGGTGAAGGATGCCTTGACGGAAGAAGTTTTATTCAGCGAATAACGAATGGAAAAACGCGGCTCCAATCCCTGGTAAAAAACAACCTTGGAGAAGTTGCTGTAATGCGTGGTATCAATGATGTTTCCATTCACATCATTGACATAATATTGATAGGGACCCAATTGCTCGAAGGCAGAATATCGCAAGCCCATATTCAACTTTATTTTATTCGATAAATCAAAATCATCAGAGATATAAACGGCTGGCTCCTGGGCATAAAGATGAGAATCGGCACCGGGCGTAAAATTCACAGAACCCGCAGCACCAGCGATGGTACTTGGTGTGAAAATATGATACGTATAATTGATTCCAAACTTGATATTATGCTTCACCGATGGGTAATAATTAAAGTCGCATTTGCCATTGAAATCGGTAATGCCGGAATACAGGCTGAAGGTAAATTGGTCTTCGGTAAGGATGGATTGAAAATTGTAATTGGTATAAATAAAGGAAGTATTCATGAACAAATCATCGCCGAACAAATGATTCCAACGTGCCGACAGCGTAGTGTTTCCCCAAGGGATGCTGACATTGAAATTGGTCTCTGAATTATCATACGTGAAGACATCACGACCGAAATATCCGCTGATGAAAAGTTTGTCTTTGTCAGAGAATTCATAATTCAGTTTTGCATTCAAATCATAGAAGAAATACCCGCTGCCTTTGAGCGGAGAACTGGGGCTGATGAAGGGTTGCAGCAAGACATCTATGTAAGTCCGCCGACCGGAAACGATGAAGGAACATTTGTTCTTTTTGATAGGTCCCTGGATGGTGATGCGCGAAGAAATCACTCCGATGCCGCCCTCGACATGGAAGTCCTGATTGTTGCCTTCTTTCATCGAAACATCAAGGACCGAGGCAAGGCGACCGCCATACTGGGCTGGCATTCCGCCCTTGATTAATTCTACAGAATTGATGGCATCAGAATTAAATATCGAAAAGAAACCGAAGAGGTGAGAAGCATTGTAAACAGTGGCTCCGTCGAGCAAAATAAGATTCTCATCAGGACCGCCGCCTCGCACATAGAATCCGGAATTTCCTTCGCCTGCACTCTGCACGCCGGGCAGCAACTGGATGGTTTTGATGATGTCCACTTCGCCCATGAATGCGGGCAGCGATTTGATCTGTTCGATGGCTAATTTGGTAGAACCCATCTGCGTGCTTTGGACATTATCCTCGGCTTTGCGGTCAGTAACTACGAATTCTTTTTCTTCAATAATTTTTGATTTAAGATTAATGTTGAGATGAACATTTTTATCCAGCGCCACATCAATCACCGTATCCTGAAAACCAAGATAAGAATAGACCACCTTGTAATTCCCCTTGTCCAAAGTGAGGGAATAAAAACCATACTGATTGGCAGAAGCACCCTGTGCGATCTCCCTGACATAAACCCCTGCTCCGGGAAGGACTTCGCCGGTAGCAGCCTCCTTGACATAGCCGGAGATAGTGAACTTTTCCTGCGCCTGGCAAGGGGTATGGAGGAATAACGGAATAAGGATATAGGGAATAAGGTGGAGGAATATCTTAGGGATTTTATACATACAATTTATTTACAGCGAAGGATACTTGATTTTTATAAGGGCTGCAAATTTAGGAGAAAGGGGGTGAATGGGTTAATTGATCTTTACCCATTGGTGACCGTTGTTATCATCATAAGCAATTACTCCATTCTGTTTGGTATAATAAATGAAATTATTTGGTATATTGTAATTAGGCATTACATAAACTCCATTATAGGATATTCCATTAATCACAATATTATTTTGAGGGGTATAATCTGAAAAATTATGGCCATTAAGTTGTGCTAAAGAAGGTACTCCATGTGGGAATTGTAAACTATAATAATATTTATTGCCATGTTGAATATTAATATCAAAAATTTGATTACCCACTGAAGAAAAACTTCCATCAAAAAAGTTAGCGGAAACAATATCATTTTGATCCTTATAAATGCATCCATTATCTGAATTTCCCATTGTTAAATCATCAAATGTAATTATCAAAGTATCAATAGAACCAGTATCACTTTTAAAATGCAACAATTGATCAGAAGAATACATTGAAATCCAAGAAAGGTCTTGTGCATTTAAATTTGGATCATCCTGGCATTCTTGACCGCAGGAAATAAAAACACTGCACATTACGATTATGCAACAGGCGCATTTGAGGAGATTCATTTTCTTATTCATTGGGAATGGATATTTTATTCGGGTACAAAATTAAGGATTTGCTTTGAATTGGACAAGGAGATTTGGAATGGTACATATATAATAGGAGTAGATAGAACTCAAATAACAGCGAATCAGGAAAAAAAGTCCAATATTATGGAACATTACCAGCTCGCAAAACCATTTTGCGAGCTTGCAGAGTCGTATTACCTCCTCGCAAAATAGTTTTACCTCCGGGTAAAGTTGTTTTACGACCTCATAAAATGGTTTTATGAGGTCGTAAAACAACTTTACCCGGAGGTAAAATGGTTTTGCGAGGTGGTAAAACAACTTTACCTCCTCATAAAGTTGCTCTACCACCCTCCTTTTTGGCTTAATTTGGCAAGAATTACAGAATCGTAATCCTTAACCCGATATTATTTCCGAAACCTTTTATAGAATCTCTAAATTATCAATCAACCTTGTCTTGCAGATTTTTAAGGCAATGAAGATTGTGATTTTGGAATTAGAGGGAATTAAAATTAAAGGAAATTCAAAAATTTCAGCTTATTCATTCAAAAGAATATGCCTGATATTCCGGATGCTGATCAATCGAATGACAAATGCAAAAATGAAACTGGAGGCTACCGCAGTGGCAAAACATATTTTCCAATTCGGCGACAGGAATCGCGAACTCCAATAAATTAAAGAGATAGCGATAACAAAAACAAGGAGCGAAAGGATGAACCGGTAATTGATTCTGAATTTCAGGATGCGCTGTACCATGATGACTTGCGCCAGCCCTGTTAATATCTGGGTGGTGAGGCTGGATGATGCACATCCCGTCGCTTTGAAATGGGGAATGAGAAACAGGTTTAGCGAGATGTTGATGAGCATTCCGAGGCTCGCCATAATGTTTAATTGCCGAAGGTTTCCATTGGCAGTGAGCAGCGTGCCGAAGATATAAGTGGAGGACATGGCGACGAAACAAAACATGAGGATTCCGAAGACATCAGCAGACTCGCCGGCATTGTGTTTATAGAGCAGGCTCATCAATTCTTCGCGGTAAAAGAAGGAGCCGAAAGCCACGATTAGCGCAGGAACTATGAGTAATGATACCGCCAGCTTGACCATCTCCTCGACATTCTGGCGAAGCTTTATCATGCGGGCAAAGATGGGTAATAACAATCCTGAAAAAAGGAAAGCAATCATGTTGGAGGCATCTAAGAGACGGTTCGCAGAGGCATAGATACCGGCTTGTTCGGCACCATCGGGTAATAATCTTTCAATCATTACCGTGCCGATATATGTATAAAAAGTCATCAGCAAAGTCAAGACTGCATAAGGATAACTTTGCTTGAGAATCATGATGAAGAAGACAGGTCGCCAAAGGAGTTTCTTGATTTTAATCCTGTCAATAACGATGATTAATGCGATGAATGCAGTGAGCGAATAGCCCGCCGTCTGGGCATAGAGATACCATTCTATTTTGAATTTCTCATCGGTAATATGTCCCCAAAGAAGGATGCCGCAGATGGCAATCATGATGAGTCGGTCAAGCACAGAAATCATACTGTCAGTCTTGAATTGATGAAGCCCGGCGATGTTAGAACGAAGATATAATATGGATGCTATGAGTACTTGATTAATGGCAAGGAAGAGCAATAATTTAATTTGGAAGCTACTGTACCCAATGATCAATCCAACTGTAAGAGAAACAATGAGGAACAATCCTGCCAGCAACATTCGTAAGACAATAATGGATGAAACATGCTTATTGGCAAGGAAATGGTGCTGGGCTATGTTTTTATTATTGAAGTTGGTGATGCCTAAGTCGAGAAGGATATTTAATAGGAAAGAGAAGTTGAAAAGGGCATAGTAATTACCGAAGTTTTCGGTACCCACAGCATTCTGTACCGAACGGTCCACGACCAATACCCAGAAGGGTTTGGTGAGGAGATTAAGGACTAAAACTAAGGCAAGATTGGTAATAAATTTGCGACGCATAACATTAATTTGAAGGGGTCAAAGATAGATAATTGAAGGTATAGGGGAATAGGGTATAGGGGAATTGGGCATAGGGTATAAGGGTATAGGGTATAAGGGTATAGGGTATAGGGTATAAGGGTATACAGGAATAGGGGTATAGGGTATAAGGGTTTATAAGCATATTCAAATATTCATTTATGCCCTTATACCCTATACCCCTATTCCTGTATACCCTTATACCCTATACCCTTATACCCTATACCTTTATACCCTATGCCCTATACCCTATATCCCTATACCTAAAAGAGTTCAGGAAAGAAGATTCTTTGGACAACTAATCCTAATCCGGTAATCCCAATAGAAATAGAAATAATTCGAACCATCAGCCCATAATAAATCTTTTTCCTTGCATACCAAAGGAATGGAAAGACAAGGGCTACAAGCATTAATTGCCCTGCCTCGACACCAAGATTAAACGAGAATAAAGAGATGGCGCGAGTGCCTTCCGGCATACCGATTTCTCTTAATGCAGCAGAGAATCCGAAGCCATGAATCAATCCGAAGAAGAAAGTCAATCGCCAACGTTTCTTTGGATTGCCAATGAAGTTGGAAAGAAAATTATGTGGTTTATCTATGGGATGTGTTTGTAGTTTTTGGATATATATATTCTCAAAAGCTACAAAGGAAATGGACAAAGCAATCATGGATTCTGTAAGTTCGGAGGGAAGTGCATAGATGCCAAAGACAGCTATGGCAAGAGTGATGGAATGGGCAATGGTGAAGGCTGTAATGACCTTTAAAAGATTCCCAATGCCAGTTATCATCAACAGCAATCCCATCAGAAACATGATGTGGTCATAGCCAGTGAGAATATGTTTTACTCCTATGATGAAGAAGTCTATAAACCGCTTCCAGGTATCATTGGTATCAAAAGGTTTTTTATTATCACTGGCTTTGATGATTGCTTCAGAAGGACTACTATTCGTGTCTTTCATCACTTCAGCTTCTGTAATCTTTTGTGAGAAGTTAGTATCAGAAATTTTAATTAATTCTTGTGTATCCTTAACCTTATTACTTGGCGAATCCTTCACTTGCTTAACGATTTCACGATTAACGATTAACTTTTTTGAATAAGGTTTCATTCCCCATTGCTTCCTTAAATCATTCACGGAAAAGGAAATTATGTTCTTGTCTTTGGAGAATATTTCTTCCTCGCCCTTGCTTCCAAACATGAATTCAGCAATGTTTTCATGAGTAGGCGAATACTCGAAAATCATATTGTAATTAAAAGTCAGATGGTCAAAAACAGAATCAGAAGTAAGCTCGAATGTGAAGGAATATTCCCTCACACTTTTAATGGGTCTGTCGCTAATGAGTTTCGTTTTGCAAGGGATATTTTCATTGGTGATGATAAATTTTTTATTGAAATATTCCACAAAAGAACTCACATCATCTACCTTCTCAAACCAATCTTTTCCATGAAGGATATTATCAAGAGTTTCCATAGGAATTGTAATCTTCAATTCTATGCGAGTGGAATCAATAGTAATTGTCGTATAAGTAAGGGAAGCGTCATGGGCAAGAGATGCCTTAATAACAAAAAGAAGAAGGGAAATGAGGATGTAAAACCGTTTAAAAATCAGGGGTCTCATTGAAATTAACAAATGATTCCTGAAAGAAAATTATTCCTTTACAGAAGCTTTCTTCTTAGGCTCTCCTTTAAATTTCATTGAATTTAAAACTGCTTCTGCTCCGGCTATTTCTTTAATAATTTCTTCTGAACCGATAGGATCTTTAAGCAATGCGGTATCATAAGCAAAGGAGCAGGTAACCAGGATGTTCTTGTATCCGCCGATGTAATGATGGATGCGATAAACGTGATTCTTATCCACCCAATCTCCTTCATAATAAAGAAATTCCTTGCCACCAAAGTCCTTCCACAATGGGTCAAACTCTTCTTTCTTTTGAAATTCGCTGAAGAGATAATCGCTTACATCGAATAATTCAGGATCCATAGTCCTTGGGGTAACTCGAAAACTCCCCAGGAATTCTTCATAGAATAAATAGGTTCTGTCGTCCTCAATTTCATTCATCCAATATTCGGGATAATGAAATGTTACTTCGTCCCTGAGTGTGGTATATGTTTTATAATCTTCTATCATGGATGCAAAACTATAAAAAGTTTAAACAATTGGAATAAAGGTATAGGGTATAAAGGTATTAGGTATGGAAGGGGTATGTACCTTTATACCTTCATTGAAGTATCCTGAAATATTCTTCCCAGGGACCGACTTCATTCCCAAAATGTTTTGCAAGAACCCTTGCTATCTGGGCGGTATGAGCCATATCATGAACCGCCCATGTTGACAGCAATTGTTGCAAAGTGACAGTTCCAAATGATGGATGAATACCCGTCTTCTTAAATAATTCCGGAGAGAAATCAATGCCTTTAAGAAACAATAAATTTTCTTTTCGAAGTGTTTTGAATTCCTCCAATAAATCATTCATCGTCTTCCCCTTACTCTCTTCAAATTGCGCAAAGCGATCAAAAGGCTCGAAATTTTTATCCCTCTCATCATTCAATATTTTATTTATTCGAGCTATCCAATCTGTCTTTTCACCATGCACCAGATGCCCTACCACGTCATAAGGACTCCAGGTATTTTCACCCTCACTGGCATGTATCCAATCATCAGATAAACCATTCAATAAAGTTTCTAAAACCAGTGGAGTTCGTTCAAGAATTTCTATTGTCTTTTCTATTGAGAAATTTGTATTCATTAGCGTATTATTTATGGTTGGCAAAAATAAATAATCTTTCTGAAATTGATAATAACTTTCATAATCCTTTTATTGTTACTCACCAGAGGTCGTAATCATAAAAGGATGAAAGGAAGGACTCCTGAAAGTGTAGGTGAAAATTATAATTTTACCTAATATTTGTCAGTTTCAAGCAGGCTCAAAAAAAATGACGAATTTCGCGCAAAAGGGGTCATTGCCCAAGCAA
>Ga0206816_1061_pt1 | contig 27838 bp, 15 predicted proteins | sample Alteio_BWOrgCont_88_FD_152866 | JGI IMG/M metagenome (GOLD analysis project Ga0206816, IMG submission 152866) | Enriched cells from forest soil in Barre Woods Harvard Forest LTER site, Petersham, Massachusetts, United States -... | ecosystem: Environmental > Terrestrial > Soil > Temperate forest >... | reverse complement strand
AAGCTGGGGGAATATTTGGATAAGGATGAGACTTCCTCTATAACACTGAGTTTGGAACTCTATTTTTTCCTGTAATATAAGGTAGAACAGTTTGTAGCTCTAAAGATATTCCTTGCTTCTTTAATAATGTCTTCTTTGGTAACTGCAAAGAAATAATCTATCTCATGATTGATATTATCTGCATTTCCAAGAAGTTCCCAAACTGCAAGATTCAAGGCTCTGTCAGCAATATTCATTTCGCCGAAAAGAAGGGTAGATTCTAATTTATTCTTAACCTTGGTCAGCTCATCATCAGAGATGCCATTGGCGATTAATTTATCCAATTCATTAACGATTCCAGCCTCGGCATCTTCCATTGTAACCCCTTTATTAATCTTCCCTTCGACAATCACCATACCCTTATCCAAATCTCCTGTGGTATAACAATTTATTTGGCTAAAAAGTTTTTGCTCCTTCACCAACGAAATATATAATCGCGACGATTGACCCCTCGAAAGTATATCACAAAGCAATTCGGTGGCATAGTATTCCTTGTCAAGCCTCGAGCAACAATGGTATGCCTTATATATAGCATCACAAGGAACTTTGCGGGTCACCTCAAGCGTTCTTGCCTCCTCCTGAATTGGTTCTTGCGGAAGATCCTTGTGAATGACATTGCCTTTCGGAATAGGCGCAAACCACTTGTCACAAAGGCGTTTCACTTCATCTGTAGTAATGTTGCCGGCAACAACAAGAATGGCATTGTCAGGACAATAATACTGTTTAAAGAAAGCCTTCACATCATCAAGAGTAGCATTTTGAATATGAGATATTTCCTTCCCGATCGTTGACCAGGAATAAGGATGAACTTTATATGCCAAAGGACGCAATAAAAGATATACATCGCCAAAAGGTTGGTTGAGGTAACGTTGATTGAACTCCTCAATTACTACGCTTCTCTGAACATCAAGGCTCTTGGGCGAGAAGGCAAGATTCAGCATTCTGTCGGACTCCAGCCAGAAGCCGGTTTCGATGTTATTAGCTGGCAAAGTGAGGTAATAATCGGTCATATCATTGCTCGTAAAGGCGTTATTATCACCACCGGCACGCTGCAATGGTTCATCATAACTTGGAATATTAACCGAACCACCAAACATAAGGTGTTCAAATAGGTGGGCGAAGCCGGTTTTGTTGGGGTCTTCAACTCTTGCACCCACATTATAAAGGATATTCATGGACACAAGTTGTGTAGAAGTATCTTGGTGGACTATTACTTTCAGCCCGTTGTTTAAAGTGAATTTATCAAAATTAATCATCGTATTTATAATCAGCTATTCTTTGAATGAGGGCGCAAAATTAGCATTTAAAAGGACTTCGGGGCTTAATAATTTCTAAAAGCTTAGACTTAATCCAAGGCTTGGCAGAAATGGCAACTGGTTAATTCGCTGATTGGTAATTCGATTATAATAAAAGATATTTGCTCTGTCAAGAATATTAATGGCACTAAAATTTGCTTCTAAAGTTGAGCGTTTTGAAAGAACCCATTTCTTGTTTGCAGATACATCAATACGATTGTAAGCAGGTAATCTTCCTTGATCAAGTCCAGCATAAGCAATTGCAAAATTTCCATTTGCAGTTGTATAATTAGTGTTGATCCCTTTGTCAAAAGGTATCTGCTCATAATATCCTTGTGATTGCGTGAAAGGAAAACCGGAGCCATAATTCCACCTGACATCCACTGTCCAATCCAGCTTCTTTCCAAAGTTGTAGGCAGTGACAAGATTTATGCTGCTGGTCCTGTCCCACACTGGCGAATAGGTTTGCATTCCATCATTTCTTACATTATATCCATAATCATAAACCATCCAGATATAGAGACGTTTGTAGTCATATTTTAAAAGAAAATCTATACCTTTTGCTATCCCGTCTTCAAGGATGAAGTCTTTTTTTAGCAAGTCATTATATGCAGCATTTTCGCCATCATCGGCATAGATTTTATAGGGATTAATTTCTTCAACCTGGTAGAAGTCTTTTATATAACCTTCTACATTCAGATTAAAATGATTGGGCAAATCCCATTCAAAGCCAAAGATGGCATGACGCGCTTTTTGCAATTCAGAAGTTACAGGTGAACCATTAAAGTTGGATTGAAGATTTTGACTACCTGTAAGGAAACCATAGAATAGATTGACAACATCCTGTTCTGATGAAGTGCTGACAAGATTTTGGGAGTAATATCCACCGGAAAATTTCAGACGGAATTTATCAGAAACATTATACTTCAATCCTAAGCGTGGCTCTGGAGTAGTTTCCCCTAAAGAACCATAAACACTAAGCCTGAATCCGGGTTCCATTACAAAATTCCCTATAATCTTTTTGTATTTAAGATAGCCTTCAAATTCAGTAGAGTTTCCGGTTTCAGTAATTTCAAGATTGCTTGGATTAAAAAAGTCCAAATTAGTCTGTGTGCCTGATGCAGACAAGCCATATTTAAGTTCGTCTTTGTCTATGTAATAGGTAAAATTCAAACCAAGATTAAAGCTGCTGATACCACTGTTGCGAGGTTCATTATCGGGTTCATTGATTGCGATATTGTAGTTACTATAAGCGAATACGCCATCAATAATAACATCAGATCCGGAGGGGACAAGAACAAAGTTTGAACCAGCCCCATACGAATGCCAATTCAAAGTATAGAGGTTTGGAAAATTTACATAATCATTAAAATTAAATCCGAAGAAATTAACCTTGCTCCCATTTGCACTTGTCATAGAAATTTTACCGTACAAATCCAGGAAATTATATGGAAGTTTTGTGGTATCAAGTCCTTTGTATATGGTTTGAGAAGTTTGCTGGAGATAAGAAGTACGGGCAGAAAGTAAAAATGAGGTAGAACCATCATTTTCAGTTGCCGCTTTTGAAATGGGACCCTCAAGATTGACACTGGAAGTAAATGGACTCACTGCCACCTTGCCACTCAAATATTTACTGTTTCCATCACGGGTGGTAATATCCATGACAGATGAAATCCGTCCACCATATTCGGCATTAAAACCACCGGTGTAAACATCAGCTTTTTGGATAATTTCAGGATCAAAAACCGAAAACAATCCTATAGAATGAAAGGGATTGAAGATAGTCATTCCATCTAATAAGACTAAGTTTTGAATTGGTGTTCCGCCTCTGATATAGAGCTGTCCTCCCTGATCGCCAGTAGAAATAATTCCGGGAACTACTTGCAAATATTGTGCGAGATCAGGCTCTCCGCCTATGGAGGGAATCATCTTTAAATCAGCAGGAGTTATTTTTGTAACTCCAACCTGAACAACAGTTTTATCCGCTTCTTTTTTAGCAGAAACTTCCACTGTTTTCAGTCCGATTGAACCTTTTGTAAGCAGCAATTTTTTATTAAGAATTTCATCCGCCTTCAGCGTAATTGGTAAAATCAAGGAATCATAACCAAGGCAGGTAACCACTAAAGTATAATCTCCCGGCGGAACCTTAGAAATACTATACAATCCCTCGCCATTTGTGGTGGAGCCGAAAGCAGTGCCTTTGAGTATTACATTCGTAAAAAGGATAGTCTCACCGGTTTCTTTATCATATACGAAGCCCCTGACAGTAGCAGTTTGGGCATGAGAAATAACTGTGGTTAAGATAAAAAGTGAAAAGATAAAACTATAAAAAAGGACTTTCTTTAAAGACATAATCATTATTATTTAGGCGGGCGAAAGTAAATAAAATCGTTGACATAAAGATAGGCTTATTGCAAATTAACTAATGTATTTTTATTGCTTCTGATAAAAATATTCCTAAGGGGTCAATATATATAGAAATAAATTTCGATGCTTTCATTATTTCGCTTTAACTATCAGGGGCACTTTTTTTGATTTGTTTTAATAAATGGCTGTATGCTTTATTTAGGACTATGCTGTATGATTTGCCTTCGAATAGTTCTGATTCATTGGTTTGCTTATCAGTAAGAACTAAAATGAATTGTTCATCGTCATTTCTATCAAGTGAGATGGTATATTTAATGAGGAGTGTTTTTAGTTTGGTGGTGTTTCTCATTGGGATTTATTTTATATTGATTGGTTAACCTTGCAACCAGACAGGAGCCGAAAAGGCACCTGTCCGGTTGTATGGGCATTGTCTTTTGTTATTTTCATGATGGGTTTCTTAATTCGTTATTATTAATTCCTAATTGACTATGAACTTCCCTCTATATGTTTCTTTTTCTGATGTTATCTGATAGAAATAAACTCCTTCACTCCACTTGGAGACATCTATTTTTGTATCATTGGATGTAACACTTTCTTTATAAATTTCTCTTCCGAATACATCAATAATTCGTAATTCGTAATTCACAATTCCTGATTGATTAAAGTGGAGGGTTATTGTTGAATTGGTGGGGTTGGGATAAATTGAGATTCCGTTTGAAGAGTTTACCTCATTTATTCCCGTAGTTATCGAATCTGGAAATAATTTTACTACCCAATAATCATAATTTGCAGTTGTACCATGATGTCCAGTAACATCTCCATCATCCGATACAGAAGCACCTGCAATTAAAAAACTACCATCATTTGAGGAACATCCAGCATAGGCATATTCTGTTTGAGAACCGCCAAGACATTTTTCCCATAACATACTTCCTTGCGAATTTATTTTTATGACCCAGTAATCAAGGTTGCCTGATCCATGGTTACCTGTTACCTCTCCATCATAACTTTGAGTATATCCTCCTATATAATAGCTTGCATCTGAATTCTGAACTATTGAAGTAGCTATATCTTCCCCGCTTCCTCCGTAAGATTTTTGCCACTGAATAATACCTCCGGAATCAATTTTCACAATCCAATAATCTCCATTTCCATAACTGTTTGTAATATCTCCATCTGATGAATAAGATACTCCTGCTAAAGCATAGCCTCCATCATTAGTTATAATTACCTTTTGTAGCAAATCATCGGCACTGCCACCGTAACATTTAGACCATTGAATAGTCCCTATTGAATCTATTTTTACTACCCAATAATCATATCCGCCATGATTCCCGACAACCTCACTATCAACTGAACTTGCAGAACATGCAAGAATATATCCTCCATCTATTGTTTGGTGAACATCCATAGCACCATCCACTTCACTGCCGCCATAACATTTAGTCCATTGTATTGCCCCAGTATCATTTGTTTTCACTACCCACGCATTCCATGCTCCATAATTTCCTACTACATCTCCATCTGTAGATTCTGACGCTCCAACGATCATAAAACCACCATCATTAGTTTGTATAACAGAGCGAGCATCATCATTTAAACTTCCTCCATAACACTTTCCCCATTGAAAAACACCAGAATCATTTATTTTTACTAACCAGTAATCATCGTACATAGAATGTATTCCAATTACCTCATCATCGTTTGAACCAGTATAACCACCGATAACATAGCCACTATCTCTTGTTTGAATAATAGAATTTGCAACTTCGTTATCAGAACCTCCATAACTATTTTCCCATTGGATAACTCCTTGACTGTCTAATTTTACTACCCAATAATCATTTTCACCATGATTATTTGTAACATCATCATCTGTAGATTTTGAATATCCTGCAACAATATATCCGCCATCATTTGTCTGAATGATAGAATTCGCTAAATCCGCTAAACTGCCTCCATAGGATTGTTCCCATTGAATCGTAGGCTGTGCAATACAGTGATTAATGAATAATGAACATTGAATAATAATTAATAGTAATATATTTTTCATTTTTTTCTTCATTTATGCCCCTCTCTCCCGCTTTGTTCGTAACTTATCAGCAAGAGGGAGGGGCAAGAAGGATTATCTTGAATTATCTTAAAATGGTTATTCTATTTCTTGTTAATATTCCGTCTGTTGTTACCATTTGCCAATAATACATTTCGCTTTCTAAATTTGATAAATTTATACTTTGTACCTAACACCTGAAAGGTATAGGTTCGAATATCGTATATCCTTTCAGGTTTTTCTCCTGAAAGGTTTTGACTTCTTGCGAACTGAAATCTTATCTCCTCAAAAAACAAAGAAAAAATCCTAAAAAAATTTGTAAAGTCAGAATTCCTTTTTTGGAAAAAAGAAGAGAAAAGTGTCTCTAAAATTCTATAAAGAAAGAAGAAAATAAAGGATAAGATGCTTTTGTAATCTGTTGGTAGTGTATTCATGTTTGTCTTGATTATCGCGGGTTTTGGTAGTATGTATGTTTTAGTTTTTGTATTTCCCTAATCCATGTTTATATAATCTGTAAATCCTTCTTTTTATTTTAACGGAACAAAATTACGAAACAAAACAATACCAAACAAATTATTTGTTAAAAAATTTATTAACAGTCCTTAAAAGTTCGCATATCCATTTTTGATTTTTCATGCTTCTTTCCCATTGTTTCAAAGGCGTGTATTCTCCTAAATCCTTTCGACTTATGCGTTTCTAAAGAGCAACAAATTGTATATAGAATGTGTCATGCCGTATATAAATTGTCTTGCCATCTATGTAGAAAGTCGGATTCTTTACATAAAAATTCCGATTCTTTACATAGAAAATGCCATTCCTTACATAGAAAGCACAATATTTTATGTAAAGAATCGGACACTTTACATAGAATGTCGGATTATTTATATAAGTGGAACCATACTTTACATTCGGCATGGAGCATTATATATACATTTTTGGTCGAAGTCATGTCACAAAAGCATTTTGTTTTAAGAGCTTGTATTGATATTCAATGATATATCAATATATTCACTACCCTAAATTTTTGAAAATAGAAGCTTTTCAGGTCATTTATTGACCCCATAAGAATAGTTTTTCCTGCTTATATTAGACCCACTTCCTAATTTTTGAGATACTAGAACTCATCGGAAAATAAAAAAGAGGGGAACGCAGATGATGCAGATTGTTTATGATTAGATATGATTTCTTATTAAAGTAAAGTAATCTTATCTATCATAAACAATCTGCATCTTCTGCGTTCCTATTTCCGAAGAAGTCTATTCTTGTATTTTTCTTAAGGTATTCATTATTGTTTTTAACGGTCCATCGGTGAGGTTGAAATAAAAATCGTAGAGGAAAGTTTTGACTTATTCATCAATTTGCTCTGTGGTGAAATGATCTTTGCCGGATATATTTTGGGTGTATAATTTAGTTGGTGTCTTTTTTTTGAATTATTTCTTGGGTGATTGACAAATTATTAACAAAGAGGCAGTAAAAGGTACCGTTTTTATTATTTCAGATAATTCCAGATTTTTAGTAATATTGCATCCACAAATAAAGGAATAAGAAAGATGAAAGAATTCATGTTATACATCCGCAATGAAAAGGATAATTTTTCGAAGCTAAATCCTGATGAGCAACAAGAGTTTCTCAAGAAATGTGAGACTTATATTGGCAATCTTAAAAAGGAAGGAAAGTTGATTGCTGCACAACCTTTGGTGAGGGAAGGAGTAATAATTTCCGGCAAAGAGGGTGCATGGAAAGAAGTGCCATTTAATGAAAGCAATAAAGTCCATGTGGGTTATTATCATATTTTTGCCAACGACCATGATGATGCCGTTTCGATTGCAAAAGGTAATCCAGAATTTGAATATGGGTCATCGGCAAGGATAGAAGTGCGTCCTGTAAAAACAAAGGAAGTAACTACAGGATTTGTTTATCCAAAATCGTAAATACTGAATTAAAATTTTTGTAATCAAATTTTTTATTATGAATACAGCAAAAAAATTTAGTTGGTTATTGATTTTCTTAATCCTTAATAACTTCGCAAGTGCCCAGGTTATGGATGAAGGCAATGCTTTGAGAGCCTTGATAGACAATGCAACTAAACATCATTTAGAAAAGTCTATGACTGGCGATACCATCCATGTGAGTAGCTATGTGATTTATATAGATACAGTGCGCTTTGCCGATTCTTCTATTTGGGGGCATACTAATCTTGAGGTCGTTTCGAGGATGAATTCTGTCAATATTATCAGCTTGAGTTTGCTGCGGATGACGATAGATTCCATCTCTTCAAATTCCATTCCGATGACTTATTATTATAATGATACCGCATTAATCATTACTTCACCGGATACCCTGAATACAGGGGATTCCATTGGTATGAAAATTTATTATCATGGACATCCCAAAGAAGATGCTTCGGGATGGGGAGGCTTCTATTGGAGCGGTACCTATGCTTTCAATCTTGGAGTAGGGTTTGATGCCATTCCACATAATTATGGCAGGGTATGGTTCCCATGTATTGATGAATTCACCGACAAATCTTTGTTTGAATATTATATAACTACTCCCCCTAATGATAAAGATTTCTCTAATGGTTTGTTGATTGGTGTTGTTACAAATCCTGATTCTACTAAAACCTGGCATTGGAAATTAGATGAACCTATCCCGTCATATCTTGCTTGCATGAATGTTGCTCCCTTCTATACCTTGCAAAGAACAGTTGCCGGATTCCCTGTAGAATGGGCATGTCTGGCTACCGATACTAATCATACCTTATCAACATTTACTCATCTTAGCAATGCTTTAATCAATGATACTGCAAGCTGGGGTCCCTATCGCTGGGAGAAGGTAGGATATACCGAAATCCCCTTCAACTCTGGTGCTATGGAACACGCAACCGCTATCAGCATCGGTAAAGTGTTTGTTGATGGAACTTTAAACTACGAAACCCTCTGGGCGCATGAGCTTTCTCATCATTGGTTCGGCGATTTGGTTACCTGTAAATCCGCTGAAGAAATGTACCTCAATGAAGGCTGGGCTCATTTCAATGAAGCCTTTTTTACACAGGCAGTCTATGGTGATGTTGCTTATAAAAACTGGATAAGAACCAATCATCATACTGCCTTGCAATTTGCTAATTATATTGACAGTGGTTATTGGGCATTGTTCAACGTTCCTCAAAGCTGTACTTATGGCACTACGGTTTATGATAAGGGAGCTGATATTATTCGCACCATAAGAAGTTATATGGGTGATTCCGCATTCTTTCCTGCTGTCAAAGGATACTTGAATGACCTGGCTTTTGGTAATGCAGATTCATACAATTTCCGAGATGAATTATCAATGCATTCTTCTATCAACATGAACCAGTTTTTCAATGACTGGATATTCAGTCCCGGATTTCCTCATTTCTCGATTGATTCTGTAATTTCGGTTTCTGATTCAGGTAATTTTAATGTAACAGTTTACACGCGTCAGAGGGAGCATGGCAATCCTAATCATATCTACAAGATGCCTGTGGATATTACCTTTGCTGATGAAACAGGTGATTCAATTGTAGCTTCGATTGTCATTGACAACTTACTTAATTCTTTCCAATTCTCATTACCTTTTAATCCTACCTGGACAGCTTTAGATCGTAATGAAAAGATTGCCCAGGCAGTGGTAAGTTACGAAATACCAATCACTGCTTCGGGCAACTTTACATTTTCTGAAACAAATTCTTCTCTTATTGCTGCAAACCTTGGTACAGGCGCGAACAGGATAAGGATTGAACACAATTATTGTACTCCTGATGGCTTCAAAGGAAGTAATCATGGCATCGTCGTTTCCAACTATCATTACTACAAAGTTGATGGTGTTTTTTCACCTGGTTTTGTCGGAAAAGTAACCTTCATCTATAACGGCAGTAACAGCACTACTTCAGGATTTTTAGACAATAATTTAATTACAGGAATTGAAGATAGCCTGGTTCTTTTGTATCGTTCAGGAACTGCTGACGACTGGCATGTAGTTTCAGATTATGTGATTAACTATGGAGGAAATCATACAGACAAAATCGGAAGTATTACCGTAGATACTGTGCTTAAAGGGGAATATGTTTTCGGGTATTATAATCTTCTTGCTGCTGGAGTTCCTGAAGTTCAAAAGAATTTACTTCATTCTCTGAATGTTTTTCCCAACCCGAATTCAGGGATTGTAAATATCTCTTTTCATTTGAATAATGGCGAACAAGGCATCATCAAAATAACTGATATCAAAGGGAAATTGATCTATTCAAATGTTGTTAATTCTTCTAATGACTCTTTGATTTATGATGCGTCCAAAAACCCTTCTGGAAATTATTTCGTATCTCTTGAAGTAAAAGGAAAGCAAATTCAAACAACTAAGTTTATTCTGAATCATGAGTAAAAGAGGTATAAGGTATAGGGGTATATAGGTATAGGGGTATAGAGGTATAGAGGTATAAGGTAATATAGGTATAAGGTATATAGGTATAAGGTATATAGGTATAAAAGTATAATTAAATATAAGGCTATTATGAAAGAATCAAAATCAATATTCCAACACAAATTATCTCTTAATTCCCCTATACCTTTATACCCTTATACCCTTATACCTCTATACCCCTATACCTTATACCTCTATACCCTATTCCTTTTTCTCACCCTCATTTCCTGCGGGCAATCACCTTCCAAACAAATAAATTCCAATAATATTAAAACAAAAAGACTTATGACAAATCCCGATACTGCGACATTCGCAATGGGTTGCTTCTGGTGTTCCGAAGCCATCTTTCAAGACCTAAAAGGTGTTATCTCCGTCCAATCCGGCTATGCTGGCGGCACGGTCAAAAATCCTTCTTACAGAGAAGTTTGCACCGGTACTACAGGTCATGCAGAAGCCATCCAGGTGGTCTATGATACCACCAAAATCACTTATCCCGAACTCCTCGAAGTCTTCTGGGCATCTCATGATCCTACTACTTTGAATCGTCAGGGTGCCGATGAAGGAACCCAATACCGTTCGGGAGTATTCTATCATTCCGAGCAGCAAAAAGAATTGGCGGAAGCTTATAAAAAGAAACTCGAAAAGGAAAAGGTTTATGACAACCCTATTGTTACCGAAATCACTCCCTTCACCAACTTCTATAAAGCCGAAAACTATCATCAGGATTACTTCAATCTTCATGGCGAAGAACCTTATTGCACCCATGTCATCGCCCCGAAGGTGGAGAAATTCAAGAAGGTGTTTAAAGATAAGTTGAAATAACAGGCTTCTCATAACTCCTTCACGAACTTCCCTCGTGCAATGTCGGTATTGCTTCTTACTTCATAGAAATAAATCCCTGCGCTCCAGGTGGAAATAGAAATTGTATTATCAATGCCGGTAAGGATTTCTTTATAGACTTCTGTGCCGAGAAGGTCGGTGATAAGCAAGGTTTCTGGGGAGGTGCAGGTGCTGTGGTGAATGTTGAGAAGGGTGGTGGCGGGATTGGGGTAAACAATTATTATGTTTTCGTCTGAAAATATATTGGGTATCCCATTTGAAAACCCTGTAAATTTCGCAATAAAAAATATCGCTGTATCATTTCCATCTGCTGCAATATTATATGGATTAGTCAAGCTAAAGGGAGGCATGAATAAAGAATCGTAATCAAAAGAATAAGAAACAAAAACATCATTATTAATTCCTGCTTTTATTAGACCATCTGTACCTCCTGTTCCTATTACTTGTCCTGAAGAACCAATATTCTCTGCTGATATTAACCCACCATTTCCATCGAATTTTGCAATATAATACCGCCATGAAGTATCATGCAAAGTCATGGAATTTAACACTACAGAATACTGATAATATCCTAGCAAATATAAATTACCTGAATTATCAGAACTTATGCTTCCGGTAAGATTATTTTTAGCCCATTGCACATTTCCATTCCCGTTAAATTTTGCAAGAAAGTTTCCTGACACAGTGATTGTATCTAAAAGAAAGGTGCCGCTGCCATAACCCCCATTCATATATATATTCCCATATATATCGGTTGTAATATCAGGAGGTCCCAGTTCAGAATAGGATACTTGTAAAATTGCCGTATTATAATTTTTCGCCCATAAAGCATTGCCTGTGGAACCATCTATCTTCGCAAGAAATATATTTGAGAATCTTCCGGAATCATTAGCTGTATTATAAAGAGTATTTGAACCGATTTGCAGGGAATCGCTTGTAAAAACACCAGTGATAATTACATTTCCATTAGGGTCGGTAGCGTTACAAGTAACACTTTCAGAATAGTTGTCTCCAATTTTTTTTGCCCATATTTCGGCACCCGTAGTACCATTAAATTTTACTAAAAAACCATCCGCCATTATTGTTCCGGCAAATATCTGATAGAGTGAATCAGAATAATTATTTAGGGTATCTGAACCAAAAATTATGGAATGACAAATAAAATAACCCGAAACAAAAACATTACCGGATGGGTCTGCATTAACACATGTAAAACTCATGGCTGTACCTCCGAGAAGATTTTGGTCGCCAAAACTTTTAGCAAAGAGGACGTTGCCGTTTGGATCATACTTTACTAAAAAAGAGCGACCGCCGATTAGGGTATCTGGACCAAAAATAACAGTATCCTGTCCACTTTCACCATATTCTCCGACAACAAAAATATTCCCATTATGGTCGGTACAAATTGAACGGGGCGGACCAACTGCTAACATAGAATGATATGCCTGTCGAGCCCATAACAAATTCCCATTTTCATCATATTTTGCAATAAAAAAAGTACAGCCATATTCTTTTCTTGTTAAAATTACCGTATCAAGTTTAAAAGTATCGCTTACAAATCCACCTGCAACAATCGCATTATTGTTGGCATCAGTGGTGAAAATAAGTGTTCCAGATTGAAAGCCACTCCAATCCTGCTCCCAGATATAACCCTGCGATGATTGTTTTGCCCATTGGCATGTCTGTGCATTTGCTTGATTGTTCCAGCCTACGAATAGAAAGGCGAACACAATTAACATTTGTAAAGTTTTCTTCATTGTATTATTATTAAAGTGAGGCGCAAAAGTAGTAATATTATTTGGAATAAGAATCCCAAGAGCCACCAATATTACTATTCATGGGCTAAGTTTATTCCTAAAAACAACTCTCAAATTCACGCTTCCATTTTTATAAATACACTAATTATCAATACATATATCCGATAAACGAAGTTTCAGGAGCTATATGGGTTTCCATATAGCCATTCTGACTGTGTCCGATGGGGATATTGGTTTCCATATAGCAGTTGCAACTTTGTCGAATGGCGATATTGGTTTCCAAATAGCTATTCCGCATGTGTCGAATGGGGATATTGGTTTCGATATAGCCATTCCGACTTTGTCCGATGGGGATATGGATTCCCATATTGCTATCCTGACTTTGTCTAATGGAGATATGGGATGTGCTTTTTGTGAAATGGGGTGTTGGAAATTTGGTTTATAACATCACGATCCGACTGACAGCGGTGTAAAGTCAATTAGGAATTAATAATTAGGAATTAGGAAAATTTATATCCTAATTTTTAATTCCTAATTCCTAATTGACTTCATCGTCTTGTGATTGCGACTTTTTTTAAGGCGCAACAACAAGACGATGAGGAGAAGTATGAGTTATGAAGTATGAGTTATGAGCTATAAGTTATGAGTCGTGTGCAGAAACTCATAACTCATAACTCATACTTCATAACTCATAATTCATAATTCATAACTCTTTCATAACTCATAATTATTCTACAGTAACTGATTTGGCGAGATTCCTTGGCTGATCAACGTTTGCACCACGCATCACTGCTATATGATATGCCAATAATTGGAGGGGAATAACCGCCACTAAGGGAACTAAGGCATCATCGGTTTCAGGGATTTCAATGATGTAATCGGCAAGATTTTTTACGACATCATCGCCTTCTGTTACGATGGCAATAATCTTTCCTTTGCGAGCTTTTACTTCTTGAATATTGCTGACTACTTTTTCGTAAGAATTATTTTTATTGGCAATGACAACTACCGGCATCTCCTCGTCTATCAAGGCAATCGGACCATGTTTCATTTCGGCGGCAGGGTAACCTTCGGCATGAATGTAAGATATTTCCTTGAGTTTAAGAGCACCTTCCAAAGCAACCGGAAAGCCATAGCCACGACCAAGATAAAGGAAGTTTCGAGAGTCTTTGAATTTCTTTGCAATCTCTTTTACGGTATCATTCGTCAATAAAGTTTTCTCAACTTTGGCTGGAATACTTTCCAATTCACTGATCATTTCCATATAATGCGATTGGCTGATAGTGCCCTTCTTATGAGCGATTTGAATAGCTAATAAAGTAAGAACCGAAACCTGTGCCGTGAACGCTTTGGTAGAAGCCACGCCTATCTCGGGACCTGCATGAGTATATGCACCGGCATCAGTAGCACGTGGAATAGACGACCCAACGACATTGCAAATACCCAGAATTAAAGCACCTTTAGACTTTGCAAGACCAATGGCGGCAAGGGTATCGGCGGTCTCGCCTGATTGAGAAATTGCAATGACAATATCCTCTTCATTGATGACCGGATTTCTGTATCTGAACTCTGAAGCATACTCCACTTCGACTGGAATACGTGCGAATTCTTCAATAAGATATTCCGCCACCAGACCGGCATGCCAGGAGGTTCCGCAAGCAATGATGAGGATACGTTTTGCATTCGCAATGCGCGATTCATATTCATTGATACCGCCCAATTTAATAATCCCCATACGTGCATCAATCCTTCCACGCATACTATCGGCAATGGAGCGAGGTTGCTCATTAATTTCCTTCAACATGAAATGGTCATAGCCACCTTTTTCAAGCTCCTCCAGTTTAATCTCAAGGGCTTGAACATAAGGTGTTTTGATCTTATTTTTAATGGTCTTGATGGTCAATTCTCCATTGTTGATAATGGCGATTTCATCATCGTCCAGATAGACCACATTCTTGGTATATTCCACAATAGGCGTAGCATCAGAAGCAACAAAATATTCATCCTTACCAATACCAAGAACGATAGGACTTCCCTTGCGGGCAGCGATAAGCATGTCAGGGTCGTTCTTGGAAATAACAACGATTGCATAAGCTCCGATGACCTCTGCAAGAGCCATTCTCACAGCCTCATCAACACTCACGACGCTGTTGTTTTGAATGTCTTCGATGAGATGAATCAAGACCTCTGTATCGGTATCACTTTTGAAGGTATGCCCTCTCTTTTTTAATTCAACTTTAAGCGAAGCATAATTCTCGATAATGCCATTATGAATAATTGCTAAGTCTCCTGATTCAGAATAATGCGGATGAGCATTCAAGTCATTAGGTTCGCCATGAGTAGCCCATCTTGTATGCCCCATTCCGAGCCTGCCGGAGAGGTTTTTATCCTTAACAAAATTATCTAATTCACTGACCTTGCCAGCTTTTTTATAAATGTTTAATGAGCCATTCAGCAAGGCGACACCAGCACTGTCATAGCCCCGATATTCTAACCTGTGTAAGCCTTTTATGATGACGGGATAGGCTTCCCGTTTTCCAATGTAAGCAACTATTCCACACATGGTTTTGGATTAAAGTTTAGTATAAGTAATCTTCAACTTCATCGGCGCAGTTGGATTCTTTGGACCTCCCAATATAATCCTGTTTGCCTGGGCAGCATCGTAGGAACATACGAGATGCAAACCCCTGTCGGTAATATGATTATTGGCAAAGTTGGTAGTAGTTGAATCATTCAAAACCCTCTGGATATAATCGTTAAGGATGAAATCAAATTCATTGCCATTTGTGATGGGTACCACATAATTGGAAATGGTATAATCGGGCAAACTGATTTCATCACCTACAGAATCCAAGGCATATAATATCATATTTGCTGCCGGAGGGTATAGATATGGATAAGAATTATCGCTGTTCAGAACCACTAATTCTGCTTGGTTGATAGAGATTTTGCCAGAATCAAGAAGATGTTTGATGTAAGGGAAATCAATGTAGGTTTCAACACCTCCCATGCTTTGGGAATAGAGAGTAGTAGCAGCCAAAGAAGGAGTTTGCAGTGCCTGCCCAACAGGAAATCCCTGATAATTATGTTCAAAATGATTCACGGTGGCTGATCCTCCATCAAAAACTAAATTGAATGTCAACCCTGTAGAAGTAGTATTGTGATAGTAAATTGTTATCCCTGAATACACCGATAAAGCATCGAAATATAGAATTGCTCCTTTGCCATTTATTGAGACAGTAGCCGGCTTAATATAAATCCCATTAAAGAAGGAAATAAATCCTGCATTGGTGGCAAGAGCAGCGGTGTTAGCATTCAAAATAGCATTGGCAACAGAATTATAAAGTTTAATTCTAACTTGAGGAGCCTGATAAATACCTCCCACTAAAACGCTGTCAGTAGGATGAGGATAAAATACCGCTGAACCTATAGCTTCATTGATATAATTGAAATTTTGATTCGAATAATAAGTTGAATCCTGGTAAAGAAGTTGGTTCAATTGATAAACGTTGATAGCCTGAGGTGTAGTGGTATCCCCATAATAGCCGCTATAGTTCAGAAATAATACCATTGAATCGGCAACAGGGCTTGTCCCGAAAGAATTATTGAAATTTTGAAGATCAGCCTGTGCATAAAAACTCGCGAAAGTCTTACCAAAAACAGGGTCAACATAACTCCCTAAAAGATTGGCACTTGAATTATCTGAACGCACCGAATCCATATGGATGGTTTGGGTAGCTAAGGTAATGGTATCTGTGTACCGAACATTCAATTTGTCAGAAGCAGGCTGAATAGATAAACCAACAACACTGGGTTTATTGCAGGAAATAATAACTATTCCTGAAAAGGAAATAGTAACTACAATACAAAGTAACTTGAAATTTTTCAAATGGATAAAGAATTAAATAATATGAAAGAAAAGAAGACCTAAAGGAGCAATAACGCTAAAAGGGTGAAAATGTTATTCAACTAATAATTCTTGTTGAGACAATATCTCATCGTAAAACTTTGAATATGCCTTGATATACTCATCAACATTATGGTATCCTAATGTTGGCTTGTTTGATTTATTAAAAGCAGCCATCAGTTCAGGGTGGATTTTTTCACTGCCTTGAATAATAGCATCAGAATATTTCATTGCTGTCAGATTGATATTTACATAATTAGGGTCCTTCAGAAGTTTTAAATCATCAGCAGTCATTCCAGCCATTTTTACTTTTCTGATATAATCCTCATTGAAAACTTCATCAAAATCATGATTATATAAGGAATAAACCATCTTTGAATTCATAAAGATGGGATCGTCTTTATAAGCAGTTTTTATATATAATGGAATCAAACTTGTAATCCATCCATGGCAATGAATAAGATCAGGTGACCATCCTAATTTCTTCACAGTTTCAAGAACTCCTCTACAGAAAAAAACCGTTCTTGAATCATTATCGGAATAGAATTGTCTTTTGGCATCTCTATATGTATTTTTTCTTTGAAAATATTCTTCATTGTCAATAAAATAAACCTGCATACGGGCAGATTGAATGGATGCAACTTTAATAATTAAGGGATGATCGGTTTCATCAATAATCAAATTCATTCCCGAAAGGCGAATAACCTCGTGCAACTGATTTCTTCTTTCATTAATAGAGCCAAAACGCGGCATAAACGTCCTGATCTCTTTTCCTTTATCTTGCACTCCTGCAGGGAGATAGCGGGCGATGTGTGCTAGGGAAGTCTCCTCCAAATACGGGGTAATCTCTTGTGAGATAAATAAAATTCTTGCTTTTCTCATCTTTGTTTATATTAGTTATATATTATATTCAGAATACAAAATTACGAAAATTTTTCGACACAGCCAAATATCTATCAAAAAATATAGCGTTTTAACTAACCCTTTTTTCAAATTATTTTATTCAAACCCGATAACTACGTTTATCTGGAAGTGGCATTTCCATACCTTGGTGCATCCCCAAGCATGGAACCAACACTTCAAAATAGGGAATTAGAATTAAAATTGCAGACATTCTTATCCTTTCCATAAAACCTATCAAAATCCGGTCATGGGTGAAATCCGTTGTTTTGATGTTTAATTGAACTTAAAATAACCCACTCATCAACAGGTTTCACCCATGACCAAATATTTCAACAAGAGGTTGTTAATATTTAGCCGGATTTGGTTTTAGAAATGGTATTATTTCCGAAGCGGTCTAATAAAAAAATGAGGCTGTCTCAAAAGGGCAGCTTCTTTTTTATTTAAAGATTTTTTATTGTTGAAAACTCAGCAATTTTTTGTTGATAAAAATCGCTTAATAAGGTTGTGTGAATGGTCTAAATTCTCGAACTTTGCAGCATGAAAAAAGGGAATCAAAAGGTAGTATTTAAAGACTACATCAGTAATCAGGTTTTGTTGCTTCCTCCCAATTTGGAGGAACTGATAGAAGCTAATCATCCGGTTCGGGTGGTGAATAAAGTCATTGACAGCATCAACATAGATGCTTTGATAGCGGGTTATTCGGGCGGAGGAACATCGAGTTATCATCCGCGAATGCTGTTAAAGGTTTTGGTTTATGGCTATCTTTGCAATGTTTACAGCAGCCGCAAATTGGAGAGTTGCACGAAGGAAAACATTCATTTTATGTGGTTGAGCGGGATGCAGCAGCCTGACCATAATACGATCAATCGTTTCAGGAGCGAACGGTTGAAGGATGTTTTGAAAAATATCTTTGCACAAACGGTTCACCTGTTGTCAAAAGCCGGACATTTGAGTTTGAAGGAAGTCTATACGGATGGAACGAAGATAGAGGCGAATGCGAACCGATACAGCTTTGTATGGGGCAAGAGCATCAAGTATCACCAGGGAAAAATGGAAGAGCAACTGAAGGAATTATGGGAGTATACACAGAGCATTGCCAAGGAAGAATTGAAGGACACTGCACCGATTGATTTTAAAGCAATCAGCCCTGAAAAGATAGCCGAAACGGTCAACACCATCCATGCTTTATTAAAGGATAAGGAAGAAGTACCGCAAAAAATAAAGCAGAAAGTAAACTATGCTAAACAACGCTGGGCAGGTAAAAGAAAGGAATATGCGGAGCAGGAAAAAATACTGAAAGGCAGAAACAGTTATTCTAAAACCGACCCTGATGCCACCTTTATGCGGCTGAAAGAAGACCACATGAAAAACGGACAACTGAAACCGGCTTACAATCTTCAAATCTCTACCAGCAATCAATTCATCGTCCATTATACGCTTCACCATAACCCTGCTGACACCAAGACATTAGCCCCTCATCTTCGTTCTTTTGAACAGCATTTAAAAACAAAACCCGATGTCATGACAGCTGATGCAGGCTATGGTTCGGAGGAAAACTACCAACTGCTTGCCAAGGCAAAGATCAACCCCTTTATCAAATACAATTACTTTGACAAAGAACAATCCAAACATTTTTTCAAAGACAATTACCGGAGCGAGTATTTAAAATATGATGCAGAAACTGACACGGTGATCTGTCCATCAGGAAAGCCGATGCGTAAAACAAAAGAATATACACGAAAGACCCCTGATGGAATGACGCAACATTACACCAGCTATCAGGCGGAAAGCTGCGAGGGCTGTGAGCTTCGGCAGAAGTGCCATCAGAGTAAAAATAACCGGACAGTAGATTTAAACCATACCTTAAGACACCTTAAACAGCAGGCAAAAACAAACCTTTTGAGTGAAACCGGAGTTTATCATCGCAAAAAGCGATGTTATGAAGTAGAGCCCGTTTTTGCCAACATTAAACACAACAAAAACTTCAGAAGATTTAATTTAAGAGGACAAAATAAGGTTGAAATTGAAACAGGTTTGATTGCATTGGCACACAATTTAAAGAAAGCAGCGACGAAGGGAAATTAAAACCCTTTTCCTTCTTTCGAAAATCTTTTACAATAAAAAAAGAAGTTGTCCTTTTGAGACAGCTTCTTTTTATTCAAATTAATAATTGCCAACTACCAATTACTGCACCACTATCTTGCTTTGCAATACAGCATCTTTATTTTGAAGAATCACCATATAAATTCCTTTTGCCACTGTTGAAAGATTTAACTGGAATTGATTCTCGCCGATAGTCGAAGTAAGAGCATATTGCAATACGCATCTGCCTGTTACATCCATTAATCGAATGGTATAGGCTTCTTCGATGCCCACAGTAAAGGCAATGGTAACATGATCATTTGTCGGGTTCGGATAGATATTGAAGGCATAATCTGTATTGTCAGTTTCGCCCTCCTCTAACCTTGCCAATGTTGTAAATGTTTGCGATGCACTGAAGCCTGAATTAATCGTCCCGCTGGCATTGCAATTGGTTTGAATCTGCCAGTCATACTGGGTATTATGTGTCAAGCCGGAGAAGGTATAGTGCGTGTTTGGGGTAATGGTATGATTCGTCCAGATATTTTGATTATGCTTGCTGATTCTTAACGTGAATCCATAATAACAAGTTGGTTCCATCCAGTTTGCCATACCGCCCGTTGAAGAGATATTGCTGGTGGCGAGGCTGGAAGGAAGACTGCAACTGCTTGTGGCAATAAGTGAAGTCGTTCCGGTGCAGCCATTCGTGCTTAAAACCGTTACGGTATAGGTTCCTCCGGTATTAATAGTAATGGCTTGGGTAGTCGCTGCGGTGCTCCAATTATAGGTGGAATAAACCGAACTTACAGTAAGTGTTGCATTACCGCCACCACAGATATTCGAGAGATTTGTTGGAACAATAACAGGTGTCGGATTTATCTGGAATGTTACGGAATGATGCGCCGTAGCCGTACAATTGGCACCATTGGATACGGTAACATAATAGATTCCGGTAGCAAGAATATTGAGCGATTGAGTGGTAGCTCCCGTGCTCCAGAGATAGGAATTATAGGTAGTATTAGTTGATAATGTTACATTCACACCTGTACAAACAGAAGTAGCGCCGGTAATGTTAAGTCCCGTAATATTCGGCGTGATGGTTACTATGATACCAGCCGAAACCCCTGTGCATCCCTGGGCAGTGGTAACAGTAACCTTGTATGTATTTGCGGCGGTAACAGTGATGCTTTCAGTAGTAGCACCCGTGCTCCAATGATAAGATGAGTATGCTCCTGCATCAAGAATCACAGAGCCGCCAGCACAGAAAGATGTTGGTCCATTTGGAATAACAATCGGTGATGGAGGAGGAAGTTCTGTTACAGCAATAGAATTTGAACTCGTACATCCTCCGCTTGCTGTAACGGTTACGATATAAGTTCCTGTGGTGGTTGCAGTAATTGATTGCGTTGTTGCGCCATTGCTCCATAGGTAATTGGTATAAGAATTTCCTGCATTTAATCCAACAGAGCCACCGATGCAGAAAGAAGTAGGTCCATTAGGAGTAATGACAGGGTTAGGATTTGCAAACACATCAACATTAATACATGTTGCGCCTGTACATCCATTGGCATCAGAGACAGTAACGCAATAAGGCTCGGAACCAAAGACGGTAATGGATTCGGTTGTTTCGCCGGTAACCCAGTTATAAGTAAGATAGGAACCTGCATCCAAAGTAACAGAACCACCGGAACAGAAAGTAGTAGGTCCATTGGGAATAATGGTTGGATTAGGTGAAGGGTTTATCGTCACGAATGTAGAAGCCACTCCCGTGCAACCATTGCCATCCATAACAGTTACCTGAATGTATCCGCCATTCGTGGTAGTAGTGGATTCAGTAGTATCTCCATCAGACCAAATGTAGGAGGAATATAAACCTGTACTTAATGTAAAAGGACTTCCGGCACAAGCACTGGTAGGACCTGTTATAGTTGGAGTAGGATTCGGATTGACAGTGATTAATACGGAAGCCGTTCCGGTGCATCCGATATCATTGGTAACTGTTACAATATAATTATCGCTTGTGGAGACATTAATTAATTCTGTTGTATCCCCTGTATTCCAAAGGTAGGAAGTATATGTTCCAGGGTCAAGATATACACTTCCCCCTTGGCAGAAAGTGGCATTTCCATAAACATAAATGAAAACATTGCTTTGTGGAATGGAATCAACTGCCAAAGTAGCAGTTCCTGGACAGCCGTTATTATCTGTAATAGTAACCGCATAATCACCAGCAGAAGTAACCGTAATGGTTTGTGTTGTATCTCCTGTATTCCATGAATAAGCTGTTATTTGATTATAAGAATATGCCCCCAATGTTACCGTCTCGCAAAGAGCCGATGAACTATTCAGATTGATATAAGTATAGGGCACATCAAAGATAGTCAAGTAGGTATTGGCATTGCCTGTACAACCGTTCGCATCTGTAACCACGACAGCATAATAGCCGCTTGTATTCTCGGTAATGGATTCTGTAGTGGCACCATTATTCCAGGAATAGGAAGTCCACGAACCCGCATCCAAAGTAACATCGCTTCCTGCACAGGCACTCGAAGGACCGGAGATTGTTGGCGATGGATTTTGATTGACAGTAATAGCTTGCGCTGCAATCCCTGCGCAGCCGTTATTATCTGTAACCGTAACCATGTAATTCCCTGATGAAGTAACCGCGTTATATTCAGTGCTATCCCCATTGCTCCAGGTATAGGTAGCAAAAGTCCCTGGATCCAAAACAGCCTGCCCACCTTGACAGAAAGTCGTATCGCCATAGACATAGATAGAAGGCACAGGATTCGGATTTACCGTTACATAAATCTGGGCATATCCATAACAAACACTGTCATAGACATCAAGGTAATAAGTGCCTTGCTGTGAAACAGTGATTGTTTCTGTAGTCGCTCCATTAATCCAGGCATAAGCAGAATAAGGTCCGCCGGCATCAAGCGTTGTGGTCTGTCCATCACAGATAGTTGTATTACCAGTAATAACAGGAGTTGGAGAAGGAATAACAAGTATATCGTAAGAAGCAGAACCGGTGCAACCATTATCATCAGTAACTGTTACCATATAAGTTCCACTGGCTCCCACAAAAGTCGTATCCCTGGTTTCAAAAGTGCTCCATAAATAAGAGGGATAAGTTCCGGTACTTAAATGACCATAATTGCAATAAGGCAATGTTTCATCAGGAATAATGACTGGAGTTGGATTTGCATTCACTGTTACCATTTGCGAAGCCGTTGCAGTACAACTATTCGTATCACTTACAGTAACAGAATAGGTGTTGCCTGTCATCGCAATAATTGTTTCAATAGAATCTCCTGTACTCCACAGATAGGTAGAAAATATTCCAGCATCTAATGTAACCGAACCTCCCTGACAGAAAGTAGTAGCTCCACTTGAAACAATAGTCGGTACTGGATTGCCAACAGTAATAACAATAGAAGCAGTCCCAGTGCAACCACTCGCATCACTGACAGTAACACTGTATGTACCGCTGCTTGAAGCAATGATTGTTTCTGTCGAAGCTCCTGTACTCCATAGATAGGTGGAATAAGAACCGGCATCTAAGGTATCGGAAGTGCCTTGGCAGAAGGTGGTTGGGGTGGAGGAATGGATGGAAGGAGTTGGAGGAGTAGGGCATGTATTAGGAATACTTAATTCAAGTAAAGTACCTGGACCACTTCCTGTAATAAACCGATTAAAATAAATATTAAATGTAAAATTATTTGTAATCGGATCATATTCAAACAAAGTTCCAGAAGTACCCAATGCTCCACCTGCATCTGTAGTTCCATATATTTTACCATTGGATGCTTGTATTAAACTTCCGCCAGGATCCCCATTACTATTATCAAAATTTATTATCGTAGTTAAAGAATCAGTCAAGTTATTAAATTCAAACATAGACCCATACGTTACAGCATTATTATTAAAAGCAGTCATTCCATACATATTTCCATCTGGTATCTGGATTAAATTCCCTGATGGGGAGTTACCATTGGTTCCATCAAAATTAATCAGTTCCGTTAAACTATCTGTTATAGGATCATACTCAAACAAGGCCCCATCCATATATGTTCCTCCGTTTTCTGTTATTCCATATAATTTGCCATTGGATGCCTGTATTAAACATCCATCGGGACCAACCCCACTTGCACTACTTAAATTAACAAGTGTGGTATAATTATTAGTTAATGGATTCAACGAAAACAATGTTCCTCCGTAATATATTCCACCACCGGCTGTCATTCCATATATTAAACCATTAGAAGCTTGCATTAAACTACCTTGCGGATTTCCACCACTATCAGGTATAAAACTAATTAGTGTAGTCAAACTATCCGTTGCAGGATTAAATACAAATATAGTTCCAAAACCATAGATTCCTCCTTCAGCAGTCATTCCATATATTAAACCATTTGATGTTTGTATTAAACCACCTGTTGGAACCGATCCGTTAGCACTATCAAAATTAACCACTGTAGTTAAGCTATCATTTAAAGGATTAAATTTAAACAACGTTCCATGTCGTCCGATAGCCACTTCCGATGTCGCTCCATAAAGCAAGCCATTAGAAGCCTGCATTAAACTTCCATTTGGTCCTTGTCCATTAGTTCCATTGAAATTAAAATCATTTGTTAAAACATTAGTAGCAGGGTTATAATGAAATATTGTTCCATAGTCATTGGGACCACCAGCATAGGTCATGCCATAAAGAACATTTATATTTTGTGAATTGGGTGTAACAACAACCAATTGCGCCGCCACCCCCATACACCCATTCCCATCAGTAACAGTAACAGAATAATTCCCTGTAATGCTTGCAGTGATGCTTTCAGTAGTAGCTCCAGTGCTCCATAAGTATGAGGCAAAGGTGCCCGCATCTAAACTTACTGAACCTGGAAAATTGAAGGTGGTGGGACCATTTGCTGTGATTACAGGAGTTGACAGATTACATGGAGTCGGAGAATATTCCCAGAAGTCATTTTCATATTCATCAGTATTGCGGTTTTGTCCTGTGCCCATGAAGGCTCTGTTGCCGATAGAGAAAGGTGCACAAACCCATCTTGGTTGTCCTGCACCGTTTTCATAATTTGTAATCGGATGCCAGGAATTGGAGGAGGGATTATATTTCCAACAATCTGATACAGACTGGCTGTTTATATTATTGCCACAACAGATATATCCTTCACCATTAATCGTGAATGTGGATGCATAATTTCTTGCCGCACCTGGGAAAGGAGCGGTGCTTGTCCAGGAATCCGTTGATGGGTTATATTGATAAAAGTCGGAGAAAATAGTACTATCGTTTGCCCCTAATCCCATATAACCCATGGGTCCAATAGAAAAGCTAACTGCCGAGTACCTGACACCTCCAGGAAGATTTGCTTTCTGAACCCAGGTACCGGAATCAGCATCAGGTGTGTATTCATATAAATCATTAAAATACTCATGACCATAAGCACCCGTGCCTACATACGCTTTACCATTAACAACAAAGGAATTAGGAGCAAACCTTGCTACACCAGGGAATTGTGCCTTTGATGTCCATGTATTAGTTGTTGGATTATATGCCCACAAGTTATTGTAATAATTATCCCCGATTCCGCAACAAATATATCCTAAATCTCCAATAGAAAAACTGCAACCCAAGTATTGGGGAATAGGCAGGTTTGCCTCTTGAGTCCACGCGTTGGTTGTTGTATCATATTGCCATAGGTCACCTATTTCAGAGTAGTTTATTGCGCCTCCACCAATGTATCCTTTACCTCCGATAGAAAAGGAATAAGCTCCATAACGCTGGATTCCGCCAAAGTTAGTTTTCTGAACCCATACCCCTCCTCCGTTTGTATTTACATATTGCGATGTAGTACCCTCACAACCGTTAGAATCGGTAACAGTTACGGTAAATGTTCCTGTACTGTTTACCGTAATGTTTTCAGTGCTGGCACCAGTACTCCATACATAAGCGTTATAGCCATTATTGGCAGCCAGTATTACTGAGTCAGGAGGAAAAAATGCTACAGGACCAGAAGGAGTAATGACTGGTGTGGGAATTGGATTAACAGCAATATCAACAGAAATAGTTGCTGTCCCGGTGCAGCCATTCGCATCGGTAACAGTTACAGTAGCTACATTTACTCCTGCTGTTGACAATGCAATTGTTTCGCCGACAGCTCCTGTGTTCCATAAGTAATAAGTATAACTTCCGGCATCCAACGAAACAGAACGATTGGCACAGATGGTTGTGGAACCATTAACTGCAATAGTTGGAGCAAGAGGATTGGCGCATGGTGGTGAAAGTTTTGCTGTAAAAATATTTCCATCTTCATTACCTGGAGGCATCATTATAACTGTTGAATCAAAATAGACTGTTTCATTCCCAACTCCTCCTGTTGTATATATATTATTAGCTGCATCTATACAAATTCCATGTCCGGATGTATAATCTGCAACTGTTGATTTAATCCATGATATATTACCGTTTGGAGTAAATTTTATTACAAAATCAATATAACCAGCGTTTATAACGGTTATCGAATCGAAAGTAAGTGTATCATAAGTGGAATTTTCTATTGAAGGATATGAATAACCAATGATATAAGCATTTCCTGAAGCATCAACAGTAACCTTATTTGAGGTAACATCCCCACTACCTTCAGAAGATTTTGCCCAAAGGCATGACCCTGAACTATTATATTTTGCAATGAATGCTTCTGATAAACGGCTTTGCAAGTCTTGATTTGAATCGTGTAAAGTAAAATTTCCACATATTAACGAATCGTTTAAATAAGCATCGCTATAAAACCCTGTTAAATATACATTACCAAAACCATCAGCACTAACGCCTAATCCATAATCATAACTGTTTCCACCAATACTTTGTGCCCAAAGAAGATTACCCGATGGATTATATTCTGCAAGAAAAATATCAGGGTATCCATTTGGTAAATCAGAAGAATCCTTACTATGAATATAAATATTTGTAGATCCGAATTGAAGAGTATCGCTAAAAAATTCTCCTGTTACAAAGACATTTCCATCAGCGTCAGAACTTACTCCATAACCAGATGTACCTGGATAATCCGAACCAATTGTAGATTGTGCCCAAAGCGCAGTTCCTGAAGAATCAAATTTAAAAAGACACATATTTCCTTGATTGTTAGCAGAGAAACTTAATGCAACATTATCAAATGAAATATTTGGATAAAAATCACCTGTTACATAAATATTTGCATGAGCATCTAAACTCAATCCACGACTATATGAATATGGTGCATTAGCAGTTTTTGCCCATATTGCATGCCCTGAAGTATCAAATTTCGCAATAAACATATTCCAATTGCCATAAGGAACTAAAGTAATGGTATCAAAGGTTGGTGGCACCTCCCACCAGTAAACTCCGGTTAAATAAATATTTCCTGCAGCGTCAGAACAAATACCATAGCCGTCTGATGCTGCTGATAAATTTGATTTTAACCATTTTAAATTTCCAATCGCATCATATTTGGCGATATAAATATAATCAGATGTAACATCTTGATCATCTGGATTAGGTCCAGTATATGATCCTGTTTCATAAACATTACCGAAGGGATCAACACAAATACTAACCCCTCCTTGAGCATATTCACCAGGAACAAAATAACCAGGAAGGTCTCTTGCCCATGTATATTGAGGGGTTTGACCATCAGCATTCATTACTACCAAGAAGAACGCCACAACAAGAGCCACTGTGTTAAAGATTCGTTTAAATGTTTTCATTGTAATTATTATTATTTAGTTATTGTATAAAGGTGTTATTAATTATTTGAGCGGCAAATGTAGGAACAATCTTGGAATAGCCTCTAAGGGAATTTAGAAATTTATCCTTATGGTAACGCAAGAAATCTTTACCCAAAGAATATGTTTTAACTATACTAAAATTTATGATTTTAGCAAAGTGCGCATTCATTTTGGTCATCAGAGCAAAGCCCTTGAAGATGTCTTCAAAGCCTTTGCAGACATCTTCAAGGACTTTGAAGATGTCTTCAGAGCCCGTGAAGATATGTTTGAAGGCTGTGAAGATAGGAGTGAAGGCTTCGAAGATATGAGTGAGGGCTTTGAAGATATGAGTGAAGGTCTTGAAGATGTCTTCGAGGGCTTTGCAGATGTCTTCGAAGCCTTT
>Ga0206816_1060_pt1 | contig 28052 bp, 23 predicted proteins | sample Alteio_BWOrgCont_88_FD_152866 | JGI IMG/M metagenome (GOLD analysis project Ga0206816, IMG submission 152866) | Enriched cells from forest soil in Barre Woods Harvard Forest LTER site, Petersham, Massachusetts, United States -... | ecosystem: Environmental > Terrestrial > Soil > Temperate forest >... | reverse complement strand
GGTTATCGAGTATGTGGGTCTGGTTATCGAGGTAATGGGTCTGCTTATCGAGATTAAGGAGCCGGTTATAGTGAGATAGGGTCCCGTAATCGAGGTAGAAGTGTTTTTATTCCTTTTGTAATTTGAGGCATAATAATAATTTAAATGACTGTCGGTTTGTATATACCAATTTTCGGCTTGTCATTCGACGACGAAGGAGGAATCCTATCCATATTTTAATAGGATTCCTCCTTCGTCGGAATGACAAGCATTCACAGTTTTTATACTGTAATTATATTGTTGGTATAAATAACCCGACAGTCATTATAATTTATTATCAAAATTATGTTTTAAGGAAAAGATGTGGGTACACGGTAGATTATATTAGGATGCAAAAGTAAGGAATATTCCAAGAATTGCCAAAAAGCACTCCTATAATATAGACTAAAATCTGGGTTTTCAATCTTGTGATCGCAAGTTGGTGCTTGTAATGTAAATATAGTCATCTTGAGATCGCAAGATGGTCCTTGTATTGTTATTATTGTCATCTTGTGATCGCAAGGTGACAGTTGCAATTTTTTGACCCATTTTCCAGAATCGCACACTTTATCCATTTATATTATTCCAATAAACATACAATAGTATTCCAAAACTTTTTGTAATTTTGTATTCTCAAAAATAAATACTAATATGATGAAAAGAATTACCCTTGTTTTAATTATTCAATGTACACTTACTATTCACGGAATTGCCCAACAGGGTGCATGGACTTGGATGAATGGCGATAGTACCGCTAACAGTTTAGGTGTTTATGGTACTCAAGGTGTATTTGCCCCAACAAATACCCCTCCAGCACTTTATGAAGCCTGCGAATGGACAGATAAGCAAGGTAATTTTTGGTTATTCGGAGGGCAGGGGCAAAATATAAATTTAAAATACGGTGATCTCTGGGAATATAAGCCATCAATTAACCAATGGGCATGGATGAAGGGTCCAGGTATCACCAATCAAGCAGGTGTTTATGGGACTATTAGTGTTCCTAATATTGCAAATTATCCTGGCTGTAGAAATTTCGGTGAGCCTTCATGGGTTGATACTGCCGGAAATTTATGGATGTTTGGTGGCTATGGTTATGATGTTAATGGTACTGATAACGAGCTTAGCGACTTATGGATGTATAATATTGCATCCAATGAATGGACATGGATGAAAGGACCTGATGTAGGCGGAGATCCAGGGAGTTATGGAGCTTTTCAGGTCGAATCGTCAACGAATAATCCACCATGCCGTTGCGAATTCAGTACAGGATGGATAGATAGCCATAATAATTTATGGTTGTTTGGCGGTGTGCCACCGGCTGATACGGCATACAGCGATATGTGGCGATTTAATATTGCAACCAATAACTGGACTTGGATGAAGGGTCCCAATACTTTAGGCAATCCTGCCGTGTATGGAACCAAAGGTGTTGAAGATTCTGCAAATGTCCCTGGTGCAAGATGGTCTTACGGACATTGGATAGATAGCGCAAATAACCTGTATTTTTTTGGCGGAACGAATGGATTACAGTTTAGTGCTGAAGTTTATAATGACATGTGGAGATACAATACCACAACCAACAATTGGACATGGATAAGTGGTACTAATTTGAATGATGATTCAGGTCATTATGGACCTCAATGTCTTGCTGATACCGCATTTTGTCCCCCCGCAAGATTTGAAAACAGAGTTTGTTGGAAAAGGGGATCAGATAATTTCATATTGTATGGAGGCAGCGGACCAGGATTTAATCTTAGCGAGCCTAATGATTCCACCTACAATGATGTATGGAATTATAATGTCGTATCGAGAGCTTGGTCTTGGATAAGCGGAAGCAATCATGATCAGCAAACGAGTGTTCATGGGACATTGGGGGTTCCTAATTTCGCCAATCATCCAAGTGCCCGCGATGGTTCATCAAGTTGGACAGACCTTCAAGGGAATCTATGGTTGTTTGGAGGCTTCCAGGCGGATGGACAGATGTATAATGAAACAGGCAGCATGTATAATGATCTATGGCGATGGACTCCCGATACTATTCCTCCTATTCCTAATTTCACCTCCCATCCCGATAGCGGATGTATGCCTTTGACAGTGGTCTTTACCAATACCAGTGTCAATAGTACCAGTTATCATTGGTATTTCGGTGACGGGCATGATACTACTGTTGCTAATCCGACCCATATCTATACTTCTCCCGGAATCTATACTGTTAAGTTGATTGCTTCAAACAATAGCCCTTGTGCTTCGGGTGTGGATTCTATAACTAAGGATAGTTTAATAACGGTTATTGCCGCCCCTACCGGAACTTTTACTGGAGATACCTTGAATGGCTGCGACAGTCTTACAGTTCATTTCACGAATCAAACAACTGGCGCGAGTTCATACTCCTGGTCCTTTGGCGATGGTGGAACAAGTGTGGCAATAAATCCTACCCATACTTATCATTCTACTGGAACATTTACGGTTACTTTAATCGCTTACGGGCAGTATTGTAATGATACCATCATTCGTCCACAATACATTCAAATTGATACTCCGCAAACAGTGCATAGTGCCTTCATTGCTGATACCTTTTCGGGATGCAAGCCGCTCACCGTTTCATTCACCAATAACAGTATCAATGGAACTTCTTTCTTCTGGAATTTCGGGGATGACAGCACAAGCACTTCCATGAATCCTACTCATACGTATGATACCACAGGGACCTTCACGGTGAAGCTGATATCCATTAATACTTCCTTCTGTGGAATTGTAAAAGACAGTCTTATTCAAACAGCTTACATCACGGTTTATCCTTATGCGGTTGCTTCTTTCACACAAATTCCAGATACAGGATGCGCTCCCATGAATGTTCAATTTACAAATACAAGCACCCATGCAACATCTTATATCTGGAGATTTGGAGATAATCAAATAAGCACCGGAACCAGTCCTTCTCATACCTATTCCAACCACGGAACATATACCGTTACCTTAGTTGCTATTGGTGCTGATGGATGCAATGATTCTACTACTTTCAGCAGCATCATTGTGGATACTTTGCCTACCGTTACGAGTGCCTTTGTAGCGGATACTTTAAGCGGCTGCAATCCTTTTACCGTGCATTTCACGAATAACAGTGTCAATGGAACTACCTATCTTTGGAATTTCGGTGACAACACAACCAATGATTCACTTAATCCTACACATACTTACATTGATTCCGGTACTTATACAGTTACCTTACGGACTTTCAGCACCAACGAATGTGGTACGGTGGAAGATTCCTCCATTCACCAAAGCTATATTTCAGTTGAAGAACCTGTTTCAGTAAAAGCCAATTTCGATGGCAAACCTCTCATTGGATGTGCCCCTCTGAATGTTACATTCACTAATTCAAGCGTCAATGCGAGTCATTATTTCTGGAATTTTGGTGATGGATTTACTGACACCACGATGAATCCTACCCATACCTTTTTCAATCCTTCGAATAAATATTATACAGTTACTTTGGTGGTAACTCATCCAGGTCAGAAGTGCGATAACCTGCCTGATACCATGACTATTCAAGTCGAGGCAGATACCTGTATGCTTTATGTTCCCAATGTTTTCTCACCCAATGGAGATGGAAAGAATGATTTATTTGAATTGATAGCAGATGGTTTCCAAGGGTATCATTTAGTCATTTTTGATCGCTGGGGATTAAAGATGTTTGAAAGTTTTGACCACAATGACCTCTGGAACGGATTGGTAAATAATACAGGCGGCGAAGCTCCTGATGGCACCTATTATTATATATTCTATTCCACAGATTATAATGGTCAACCATACTCCAATCATGGCTTCCTGACTTTGATCCGGTAAAGGAAATGGGAGGTTAGTCTCTTTTAAGATTTTCCAAATCGTCTAAATCCTTGTTTCTGCCACTTGCCCAAAATTTCCTTAAACATCTTTGAAAGTTAAATATGTTTAGCAAGTCTATATTCTATTTCATCCCTTGTTAATAGTTTTGAGTTTGTAACTTACTATAAAATGTTTTGAAACCTTGTGGAATAATGCTTTATAGCAAATATAGATATTCTATTTACTATAATAACTTTATTTGGTCATGGGTGAAATCCGTTGTTTTGATGTTTAATTGAACTTAAAATAACCCACTCATCAACAGGTTTCACCCATGACGCTTTATTTATTGCTCACAAAAATTATCTTTAATCGTTCGAAAATCCTTGTTAATTCACGTTTTCGATCACTTTTGAATAACTTATTACTATTTGATCAATGTTCGATTTAGTGTAAACCATAGTATAAACTATAAAAAGAAAAGCATTGTATAAACTATTATATACAATGCTTAAAAAAAATGTACCCTGAGCCGGAATCGAACCGGCACGAGTGTAACCTCACAGGTTTTTGAGACCAGCGCGTCTACCAATTCCGCCATCAGGGCATTCGTTATTCGGCTTATTCATTTTGTTAAGGGGCGGCAAAGATATAAAAAAATGATTAATGTATATCTTATCAGTTTTATATTTAGAACTTTTTAAATGATATATTTGCGCCCTTACAAATAAGGAAAATTATTATTAAATGGATAGAAATACATGGATAGGATTAGGCTTGATAGCCTTGATTCTTTTTGGCTTTCAAATATTTATTTTAGGTCCTCAACAGAAGGAGCAGGCGGAATATCAGCATAAGCAGGATTCCATCGCCAGGGTTGAATATCTTAAATTTAAAGCCGACTCATTACAACGTTTTAAAACTGATACATCCGGTGCGGTGGCTCACGCTCATGATACGATTTCATTAAGTGATTCTGCAAAGAAAGAAATCAGCAAACAGCAGTTCGGTACCTTTGCTGATGCGAGTTCCGGCACCCCTGAATTCGTTACTCTGGAGAATAATCTCGTCAAGATTACCATCTCTACAAAAGGGGGTAAGATTTATTCCGTCGAATTAAAGAAATACAAGACTTTCGATTCTCTTCCTTTGCGATTATTTGATGGAAAAACTACTGTCTTCGGTTTGGAATTGCCTACTAATGAAAATCGTGTTATCAATACCAATGACCTTTATTTCAAAGCATCTTCTAAGTCGGAATCGGTAGGTAGTTCCGGTTCCAGAAGCATTTCCATGCGTCTTTATGCGGGCACTAACAGGTATATCGAATATCTCTATACCCTTTCCGGTGATTCATATATTACAGATTTCAGTTTGAATACTGTCGGCATGAACCAGATAATTCCTCAAAACATCAATCAATTTGAATTGGATTGGGCAATGGATATTCCGCGTGTCGAGAAGAATATTGTGGCTGAAAGAAATGCTTCAACAATGTATTTCAAATACAGCAGCGATAATGATGTGGACTGGCTTTCAGAAACCAAAGACGATACCAAACCCTTGGTAAATAAAGTCAACTGGGTATCTATGAAACAGCAATATTTCACGTCGGTTCTTATCTCGAATGAAGGATTTGACAAGGCTACCATTGCTACTAAATCAGACAAGAATTCTACAGACATCGTCAAGAATATGTCGAGCGTTTTTACCCTGCCATTCAATCATAACGACAATGCATCGTATGCCATGCGCTTTTATTTTGGTCCGAATCATTACCAGACTTTAAAGAAAATGGATTTAATGCTGGAGAAGCAAATCCCCCTTGGATGGGGCATCTTCGGATGGGTGAACCGTTATTTTGTCATTTATATCTTCGATTTCCTTAATGGCTTCAACTGGAATTTCGGCATCATCATTTTATTAATGACCGTCCTTATCAAAGCCATTTTATTACCCCTCACCTTCCGTTCCTTCAAGTCACAGGCAAAGATGAAAGTCCTCAAACCGGAGATGGATGAAATCAATGCAAAATTCGCCGATGATGCCCTCAAAAAACAATCCGAAGTGATGGCATTATACAAGAAAGCCGGTGTCAATCCAATGGGCGGCTGCTTCCCGATGCTGCTCCAGATGCCCATACTCATCGCCATGTTCCGCTTCTTTCCGGCATCCATCGAATTGCGTCAGCAAGGCTTCCTCTGGTGCAAAGATCTCTCCACCTACGATTCCATTTACAACTTCGGTTTCAGCGTCCCATTCTATGGCGACCACGTCAGTTTATTCACTTTATTAATGACCATTTCCACATTGCTTTATACCCGGATGACCATGCAATTCCAAGCCACCAATCCCCAGATGAAATGGATGAGTTACATGATGCCGATAATTTTCCTTGGCGTATTCAACAACTATTCTGCGGGCTTGAGTTATTATTATTTCCTGGCAAATATGTTCACCTTCGGGCAGCAATACATCTTCAAATTCTTCCTTGATGAAAAGAAAATCCATGCCCAAATCCAGGAGAATAAAAAGAAGCCAGCCAAGAAAACTTCCAGCTTCATGCAACGCCTCGAAGAAGCTCAAAAGTCAAGAGGTATTCAGCCACCTAAGAAGAAATAATTAGGAATTACGAATTAGGAACAGCATCCACATCCTAATTTTTAATTCCTAATTCCTAATTTATTCATGGCAGCTCCCCGAAAAGGGAGCAGCTATTAATAAATTAAGGAAGGAAATACAGCCATGAATTTCAAGAATTAATTTGAAGTCCTTGGCTATTTCTTTTTCCAATTATCCAAAAAGACATATTCTTAGTGCCAGTTCAAACTTTCTTAATCGCATTTCAAACTTTCAATATGCAAGTTCAAACTTTCTTAATCACATTTCAAACTCTCAATATGCAAGTTTAAACTTTCTTAATCACATTTCAAACTTTCAATATACAAGTTCAAACTTTCTTAATCACATTTCAAACTTTCAATATGCAAGTTCAAACTTTCTTAATCACATTTCAAACTTTCTTATGATTAATGTCTCCTGAGACTATTTTTCCGTTATAAAACCCGATTTTCAGGTGTAAGAAGGAAATTTTTCTTCCCTTCGAGTGGAAGTCTCCTTGCCGGAATCCTTTCCTTTTTCCTAATTTTGGGGCTTAATAATATAAAAGGATAGGATATGAATGGAAGGGAATTGGGGATGTTTTGTTTCTAATCATCCTTTTATGATTGCTCCGCCCTTGCGAGCAGCAATAAAAGGAGGATGAAGATTAGTAAGAACGAAAGGATTCATATCTTTGCAGTCATATAAAAAAGTAATATGATTAAGAAATTAGAAAATCCAGCCCCCGAACTTTATCCCTTTCATCCCGATTTATTCAGGTATAATGGCAAGATATTTTTGCTTAATGAACGGTTGGAATGTGATGTAGAATATCAAGACAAATTTTATTTTATAAAATATAAACCTCTCGACATATCCGTTTGGTCGGAGACAAGAGACGAGGTCGAAGATGCTTTTTATTTCAGCTTTTATTCGTTGTATGAGAATCTTGTTTTGGAAGATGATAAGAATCTTTCCTCCAAAGCAATCGCATTAAAAGGGAAGATGAAAAAGTTGATAAATAAAGTTCTTGATGAAGGTTAGGAAGTCAAAGGATATTCAATCCTGCCTTCTTAAAAAGGGATTCCGGCTTACAACAGAAAAATATCATCATCAATATTACCATCTCTTCATAGATGGAAAAAAGCAGGCTATCTATACATATTTTAGTCATGGTCTGAAAGATTATGACAAGACATTGATGAGTGAAATAAAAAAGCAATTGAAGTTTAAAGATGCCTCAAAAGCTGAAGCGTTTTTTGATTGTACAATGTCTGGTGAACAGTATATTGAAATGCTTTCTGAGAATAATGAACTATAGATTCTCCAAACTATTTTAATCTTCCACAAGCAGCACCAAGCCTTTTAGATATTCGCCTTCGGGATGATAAATATTGATGGGATGATCGGCAGGCTGCGATAATTGATGCAGCACCCGAACCTTCTTGCCTGCCTGCACCGCTGCCATAAAAAGTATCTTGCGAAACAATGTCCTGTCTATCACCTGCGAACAAGAAAAGGTAAATAATATGCCGCCATTCTTCATCTTTCTAAGAGCCTCATAGTTAAGATTTCTATAGCCGATGGTTGCTTTATCTATCGAACTCAAGTGCTTTGCAAATGCCGGCGGATCAAGGATAATGATGTCATAATCGGTATCCATTTTCTTTAGATAATCGAAGACATCTTCTGAAAAGGTTGCATGCTTTTCTGTCTTTGGGAAGTTGCTTTGAATGTTTGCATTAGCCCACTCCATAGCCTTCACAGAGCTATCCACCGAATGAACCATCGTAGCTCCTCCCGCCAAAGCATAGACACTGAAACCTCCCGAATAAGCAAAGGCATTGAGCACCTTTTTATCTTTGGAATAATGCGAAAGCAAGTCGCGGTTATCACGCTGGTCAATGAAAAAACCGGTCTTCTGCCCCACCTCCCAATCAACTTTAAATGTCAAGCCATTCTCCATGATAGGCTCTTCAATCCGCTCTCCAAAAAGATAGGAATTCGTGAGAGGTTCATTGATTTGCTTTGCCATCGTCTCGGCACTTTTATCATAGATGGCTTTAATGGAATTGCCATAAACTTCCACAATAGCCTTCGCTAAATCTTGTCTGATTTCATACATCCCAACAGTATGAGTTTGAATGACAGCAGTATGATTATAAATGTCAATAATCAAGCCAGGCATATCATCACCTTCCGCATGAATAAGGCGATAGACATTGGTCTTGGGGTTATTGATGAAGCCCAGAATCTTCCTTCGATTGTAAGCACTTTCTATTTTGTTCTTCCAGAAATTGTAGTTTATTTCCTGTTGAATAAAAGAAAATACCCGAACCGAAATAGAACCATCATGACAATGCCCGGTAGCCAGATAATTATTCTTTGAAGAGAATATTTCAACGATATCTCCTTCCTCCGGTTTGCCTTTTACATCTTGAATGGCACCGGAGAAAAGCCATGGATGAAAGTTCTGCAAAGACCTTTCCTTGCCGGGTTTGAGAATGATTTTAGGGTATTGCATTTTTAAAAGGGTATAAGGTTATAGGGGTATAAAGATATAAGGATATAGGGGTATAAAGATATAAGGATATAGGGGTATAAAGGTATAAGGATATAGGGGTATAAAGGTATAAGAATATAGGGTAATAAAGGTATAAGGAGATAGGGGTATAAAGGTATAAGGATATATGGGAATAAAGTAATAAATTGAGAATGTAAAACTTGAAATATTGATAACGCTAAATCCATATACCTTAATACCTTAATACCTTAATACCTTTATACCTTTATACCTTTATACCTTTATACCCCTATCCCCTTATACCTTTATTCCCCTATACCTTTATAGCCTTTATTCCCAATGTTTAGAACACGAAAACGATAAAGCAACAATCCATCCGCACCGGCACTTTCAACGCCTACTCTTGGTCCAATTGTGATGTCTTTCTCAGGGATGATAATGCCTTTATCTTCTATCCAAATTCGATCTTCAAGAAGACTAAAACCATTGAGAGAAATATCAATTCCTAAAGCTATTGCCGCAGTTCCCGGACCATTGGAAAAGGCTTTATCCACAATGGTTTTGTTCCTTCTTTGTTTCATGATATCAATGCCAATGATGGGATGAATAGCACGGATAAGAACAGCATCAGGAATATCTTTATCATTAGTCACGACATTGAAGAGATGATGAATCCCATAGCAGATATAGACATAAGCCGCGCCTCCTTTTGCATACATTATTTCGGTGCGATTGGTTCTTCTATTACCAAAGGAATGCGAGGCCCTGTCAGTGATTCCAATGTAAGCTTCGGTCTCTGTGATGATGCCTGCCGTGAGATTATTATTGATGTTAGTGAAGAGATATTTACCCAATAAATCTTTACTGATCTGAACAACATCTTTGCGGAGATAAAAGGAAGATTTCAGTTTCATTTATAAGGATTTATTAATGGAATTAAGAATAATAGTGCATGCTTCCTCTATCTCTGAAACACTGATGGTTAGCGGTGGAGCGATGCGCATCTTATTGCCAGAAAAGAGAAACCAATCTACTATTACTCCTTGATTAATACACTCGGCAATGACCTTTTTATTGAATTCTTCGGTATCAAATTCAAGAGCGAGAAGAAGTCCTTTGCCAGTGATTTGTTTGATGGAAGGATGAATTAATAATTTCCTGAAGAGTTCTTCTTTAGCTGCAACTCCTTCCATTAAATTCTCTTCCAAAAGAACTTCCAAAGTAGCTAATGACGCTGCACAACAAACTGCATTGCCTCCAAAGGTGGTGATGTGTCCTAATACAGGGTTAGTTTTGAAGGCTGCCATCAATTCATTCGATGCAATGAAAGCCCCTATTGGTAAGCCCCCACCCATTCCTTTGGCAATGCAGATGACATCAGGAATAATATCAAATTGATTGAAGGCAAACAAACTTCCAGTGCGACCGAAACCTGTTTGAATCTCATCAATTATCAATAAGGCACCTACTTCAGAACAGCGATGGCGTAAGGCTTTGAGGAATTCTTTATTCCCAACAATGGCTCCAGCTTCTCCTTGTATTGCTTCGACTATTACACAGGCGGTCTTGGTTGTTATTCGAGAGAGATCTTCAATAGAATTAAATTTAAGATGACTAATATCCGGCAATAAAGGTCGAAAGGAATTACTGAATTCTTCATTCCCAATGATGCTCAAAGCACCTTGAGAACTTCCATGATAACCATTCACGAAAGCAGCTATATTCGTGCGTCCTGTGACACGTTTGGCAAGTTTCATGGCTCCTTCTATTGCTTCTGAACCACTGTTCACAAAGTAAGCACAATTAAGATTCGCAGGAAGATTCTCTATTAATTTCTTTGCCAGTTTTATTTGAGGAGATTGAACATATTCTCCATAAACCATGAGGTGCATGTAATCATCTATCTGATCTTTTATTGCCTTCACAACTTTAGGATGGCGATGCCCGATATTACTTACAGAAATCCCTGAAATGAGATCAATATATTTCCTTCCGTCCTTATCGAAAAGATAGATTCCATCAGCCTTTACAAACTCAAGAAGCATGGGTGCATCGCTGGTTTGGGCAACATGAGTCAGGAACGATTCGCGGAGTGTATTCATGGGGCAAAATTAGGAATTATAGTTTTATGAATTCTAAGCAGGAGTAGTCGCTTTGAAAAGCTTCCAAAATAATCGTCCTTCCTATTGAAACAACCGATGTAAATGACGAAGGGCAGATGAATCAATTATTCATCTGCCCTCAGTCTTTTTACCAGTGATTCTTCGATTAAGGAATCTGCATCGTCGCCCCTATAAGGAAGGAGCCAAAGACACGATTGGTCTTGGTATAGCTGTAATTCGACTGAATAGTATTAAGGCTGTTAAAGTTGGCAGCAGTGCTGGTAAGGCTGTGGGGAACAGCATCCATACCTATCGGTGGATCCCAATCAGTTTCAGGAAAGGTTTTGGTAACATCCGTCAAGCCATATCCGAGGCGGATTCCCAAATCAATAGACAATAGACCTACAACAGAAAAGTTATATCCGAAACCTAAGACAGCAGCGATATTCATGCTATTGAAATCGGATTTGTAATTGGCGTTAGATTCTACAACCGATGGGCTGCTTCCGGCAGGCGTTATCGTGAAATCTTCCTTAGCCCCTAATAAAAATCCAAACTGCGGACCTACTTCAAAAAAGAAGCCATTGGATTTCCCTAAATGCAACATAATAGGGATGTCAAAATAAGTCAACTTCGTCTCGGTATTGTAGGAATATGTGGAAGAAAAAAAAGAGGTGTCACCCACAGTTCCATTATACTTCTGATTGTGCATGGAATAGAGGAGATCAATTCTTATTCCGACCTTTTCAACAAAATTTCGGGTCAGCGAAAGCCCGATAGTGCCACCCATCGAAGAGGTATAATTTAGATCTTGCCCCATGCCGGAAGCATTAGAGTTAATGAGCCATGTCGAGCTCGGACCACCGATGATCCCGTAGTGCCATAAGGCAAATTGCGCATTAGCATTGAAGCCCATCAATGCAGCGAAACAGATAATTATTATTCTTTTCATATTATAAAATATTGGTTAGTTATTAAGGTCGCAAATGTAAATAAAATTGGAAAATGGAAGAAGGGAGACGGCATGTGCATGTTCGACAAATTTTCTTTGTGGCGAATACCCAGCAAGAGTCTACCGTGTACCCACATCTTTTTATTAAGGAAAAAGGAAGAAAAGAATAATGAATATTGAACAAGGAATTTTGAATATTGAAGTTCGTTAACGAGTCGTATGCTGACTTCTTTTCTTCTAAATTTAACCTTCTAAATCAATATTCAAAATTCCTTGTTCAATATTCATTATTGCTTTTTTTAATTTAAAAGATGTGGGTACACGGTAGAGCAAGAGTGGAGGAATTGCCAGTGTATAAGTGTTGGTGCTCGGTGTCCATGCCTACTTGCAGGCTGCTGATTTCAATGATACGATTCTTTTCGAGTTTGATTATCAGGTTCATCCTTTTATTGCACCACCGCCAAAAGCGGAATGGTGTCATAAAAGGAGGATGGAAAATCAAAAGTGAGTGTATATTAATTCTAACCCCTGAACACATCTTGTTTTTCCGATATTTCAGGATCATGACCCCTCGAAATACACAGTTTTTTCGCCAAGTCCCGACCATAAACTGCCAAGTTAGATATCTTTTCTGGCAGTTTATGGTCAGGAATTGCCAGGAAAACTGTACAACATTTGAGCTTATTACCTTGATAATCACAATAAACTGTATGTTTTAGGTATTGAATCCCCAAAATCGAAATTTCAGAAATCAAGAAATCATATTTTAGGCAGTTCAAATGTTAAATTATAACGGCAAGGTGGGAAAGAATACTGATATAAGCATACGATTTCTGAACTATTTGGTAGTATTGCGAGATGAAAAAGAAATCAAAGGGAGGCAACCGAAAATCCTTGAAGAGAGTAGGGGGAATAAATATTCCAATTATTAAGCAATAAGATGTTAGAAGGATATTTTACATTACTGTTTAAATCTTGTTTAATAGCTTTTCCCTTATCTATTATCTTGTTTGCTTTATTAAAATTTAACCTAATAAAAAAAGATCAACCTATTCCTCAAGACAATCTTTTACGATTCTCAAAAAAACTTATGCTTTATTCTTTTGTAGCTGGAATCTTCACTTATTTATTGACCATGAACAATACTAAGGATGAACATACCAAAGATGGTTTTATCAACCAATGCGCTTCTGAACTTTCTGCAAATCTTAGTAACGAAGAGAAAAATCTTTGTTGCCAACTTTCTTATGATTATCTTTATAAAAAATATGGGGATAAGATTTATAATGATAAAACTCAATTAACCTTTGAAGATAAAAGAGAAGTTGTTATTTGCCTTTTAAAAGCAAAGAGACCAAACTTATCAGATAGCTTAGTTAATGTGGTTAGGAATAGAATTACTAATGAATCGGAAATACATAGTGCATACAAACAATTTGAGCAATTAAAAACTGCTCATTCAAATGATAATTATTCCGCCGATTCGAGTCATGATTGGAATATTATGCAACATCAATTTAAACATTAAACAAAGGAACAATATTATGAGTTCCTCTATTTTTTCTTTCATCGTAGTGTGATAGCAGCCTTTTTCTGGCTGCTGCAACACGACGATGATGAGAATTACGAATTTTTATCCTCAAATTTCCCATAAACAAAAACGCCCTTCAATTATTATCTTGAAGGGCGTTCTATCTTTATATTATCGAGGATTTCTTTGACCCTCTTCTGCCTTTTTTTCAGGCTCTTGCGGTCTGCCTTTTTCACTATTTACAGGAGAAGCTGGTTTAATATTCTTCTGTTCGGGTTTTCCTGTATTGGCAGGCTTTTGTTGAATATTTTTAGTAGTAGGATTTATATTACCTGGATGAGTTCCCATAGGCTGCTGAACTGGTTTTTCATGTTGAATTTGTTGAGTATTGCCTTTTTGAATATTCGCAGGTTCTTGCCTTCCATTAATAGAAGAATTCCCTTGTTTATTATAATACTGACCAGGATTGTTCCTGATGTTTTCACTTGCATTCGGTCGTTGACTTTCGGTTTTAATTTGACTTCTGTCAGTAACATTTCTTGGAGCAACTTGGGCACCTCTTGAGTCCGCAGTCCTATTAACAACTGGACGATAAAGGCTAATAGTGTTTCCATTATTATATTGCCCTGGACGGTCATTATTACGCACCTCATACCTGTCAACTCTTCTATTAGTAACCCTTTCAACTTCTTCCACCCTTGGACCTTGATTGTAATAATAACCCCTGTCATGATCGTCATATCTGGTATAGATGACAGTTGTTCTTTGAATATAGCCACCATAGTATGACCTTGGGGCATAATAATTATAAACATAAGGGTCACAGATATACCTTTGATTTACAAATACCCAACGGTCTTGTGAAGGATAATATTCATTGCCATAAGCATATTCAATACTGATGCCGGGAGCAATAGGAGCCCAGCCATAATATCCATCACATTGTCTCCAGGTTACCCAAGCCGGTCCCCATTCATGTCCGGGAACCCAAAACCAACCAAAATTAGGGTCACGATCCCATCTTCCATAATGAAATGGAGCCCATCCCCAAGGATAATCAGAAACCCATGTCCAGCCATAATTGGTATATGCCCAATGACCCGCAGTCTGATAAGGTGAAAAATAGGGACCTGCATTAGGAATCCAAATATATCCGTAATTAGGATTTTGAACCCATTCTCCATAAGGGCTTAATTCATCATAGAATACCTGATCATTCACGGGTTCTTGAGCCATAACTTTGGAGGGGACTACTAGAGAGGCAATATTTAATATCAATATTACCATCAAAAATTTCATTATACTTTTCATCTTTTTATTCTTTCAGTTAGTTTAATTATTTGCAGAATATCTAAAATCGTGCCAGCGGCAAAACTAAAATAAATTTTAGGAATAAATGATACATTATTCCTCTTTCCTCGCAACCAATGTAAGAATCGTAGCCAATGCAACCGTTTCGCCGGTTTCATCATAGACATCTACCAGCCACTTCACGACGCCTTGTGGAGTCTCTCCTTCACGCTTTTCTTTGGCGATTTTTTCTTTGCAAGTTAATCGCACACCAATGGTCGCACCTACATAAACTGGTTTCAGGAAACGACATTCATCAAGACCGTAATTAGCAAGAATAGGTCCTTTCTTTGGATCAACAAACAAGCCCGCAGCCGCCGAAAGTATGAAGTATCCATGCGCTACCCTCGATGTAAAGATGGAGCCTTCGAGTGAGGTAACATCCATGTGAGCATAGAAATTATCCCCGCTGATATTTGCGAAGTTCACGATGTCTGTTTCAGTAACGGTTCTCTTATGTGTTACTAATGTCTCGCCGATTTCCAATTCCTCGAAATATTTGCGGAAAGGATGCACCAAATCTTCTTTCTGGAATCCTCCGGCTTGATATACATCAGTGATTTTAGTGATGGTTGTAGGATGCCCTTGAATGGCAGTGCGCTGCATGTAATGGAATACTCCTCGAATTCCACCCATCTCCTCTCCACCGCCTGCACGCCCCGGACCACCATGAATCAGATGAGGCATCGGCGAACCATGACCGGTAGATTCCGCAGCACAGGCTGCATTCACGACCATCATTCTTCCGTGCATGCAAGCAGAACCAAGAACAATATCCTTTGCAAATTCATCATCAGAAGTAAAGACAGAACCTACCAAACTACCGCGTCCCATCTTGGCTAATTGGATAGCTTCATCGGTCGTTTTATAAGACATCACAGTGCTCACCGGACCGAATGCTTCAACCTGATGAGGCTCTTTGTTATTGAATGGATCCTTGCAATAGAGTAGGAGGGAAGGGAGAAAGGCACCCTTGTTTCTATCCGCTCCCATGACTTCAAAACTATCGTAATTACCAAAGACAATCTCACAAGACTTTCTTAATTCCATAACCTTTGCTCGAACATCTTTTACCTGTTCTAAACTTGCCAATGGACCCATACGAACTCCCTCAACGGCAGGGTTTCCAAGGATAGTAGTCTTTAATCTGTCGGATATAGATTTGATAACAATTTCTGTTAAAGATTCTGGAACTATGACACGTCGTATTGCAGTGCATTTCTGTCCCGCTTTCACAGTTATTTCTCTCGAAACTTCTTTGATGAATAGTTTGAATTCTTCTGTATCAGGATTGGATTCAGGACCAAGAATAGAGCAGTTTAAGGAATCAGCTTCCATGTTGAAGCGGACAGAATTCTCTATTATTTCTTTGCTTGTCTTGAGCATCTTGCCGGTAGAAGCACTGCCAGTAAACGTTACAACATCCTGTTCGGTAACATGATCTAATAAATCACCTGCACTTCCACAGATTAACTGCAAACTTCCAACAGGAAGAATATTTGATTTAATGATTTCTTCAACAACCAATTCGGTAAGATAAGAAGTAACAGTTGCAGGCTTCACAATGGCTGGCATTCCGGCAAGGAGATTAACAGCAATTTTCTCCAGCATTCCCCATACAGGGAAGTTGAAAGCATTGATATGAATGGCTACTCCCTCCATCGGCACACAGATATGATGACCGATGAAGGTTCCATTCTTAGATATTCTTTCAGCCTTTCCATCCACATAAAAAGTTTCATTTGGAAGTTCTCTTCTTCCCTTGCTTGCATATACAAAAAGGTTGCCGATGCCCCCATCAATATCAATCCATGAATCAGCCTTGGTAGCACCTGTTGCCGCTGATAGCGTGTAGAACAAAGGTTTCTTTTCTGTTAAATACAAAGCCAAAGCCTTCAGCATCAGAGCACGATCATGGAAAGTCATCTTGCGAAGAACCGGTCCCGCAGTAGTACGTGCATAATGGAGCATTCCTTTAAAGTCAAGTCCTTTGGATGTAGCCTCACTGAATTGTTCTCCGGTAATTGCATTGACTAAAGCTGTTCCGGTACCTTCACCTTCTTGCCAGGAGCCTTTAGCATAATTTTTTAATTTGTTCATCTTGTTAATTTTTTATATTATGTTTTTTTTGCAAATGAAGAAGCCACAAATTAAATGGAACAATAGATCATTCCAAGTAATTCGTGGCTGCCTTGTTTTATTTATTTATTTTTCAAACAATCCATAAAGTTCTCCATTAATCTTAGTAATTATTTCACCAAGGTCTTCAGGATTTTCCTCGAAGTTGATCTCGTCAATGTCTATGATTAAGATTTTCCCAAGGTCATAACTTTCAATCCAGGCTTCATATCTTTCATTCAAGCGACTTAAATAATCAATACGAATAGCATTTTCATATTCACGTCCGCGTTTCTGAATTTGCTTAACCAAAGCAGGTACGCTTCCACGCAAATAAATTAATAAATCCGGTGGCTTGATGAATGATTTCATCATCTCGAACAATGAAAGATAGTTGTTGTAATCGCGTGTGGACATCAATCCCATGACATGAAGATTGGGAGCAAAGATGTATGCGTCTTCATAAATAGTGCGGTCTTGAACAACAGATTTAGTACCCTCCCGAATGATCATCACTTCATGAAAACGACCATTAAGAAAGTATATCTGAAGATTAAAAGACCAACGCTGCATGTCATCGTAAAAGTCAGCCAAATAAGGGTTTTCATCAGCATCCTCATAATGCGGTTCCCACTTGAAATTCTTTGCAAGCAGCCCTGTGAGCGTTGTTTTTCCAGAACCAATGTTTCCGGCAATAGCAATGTGTATCATACTTGAATTATAAGGCTGCTAAACTACATTTTATTTCCGAAATTAATTAATGCTATAAATTTCCCTTTCTGATTCTTTTCCTACTTTCGCGACCTTATAAATATAATACAGCTAATCTTTATGCCTCCAATAATTCAATTGAAAAATATCAGCCGAACTTATAGAATCGGTGCAGAAACGATCCATGCCATTCATTCTGTTTCGCTGGAAATAAATAAGAATGAATATGTCGCTCTCATGGGTCCTTCCGGTTCAGGGAAGTCCACTTTGATGAATATTCTTGGATGCCTTGATACGCCTTCCGGTGGGGAATATATTCTCAATGGGACTTCTGTTGGGAAGATGACAGATAATGAATTGGCAGTGATTCGTAATAAAGAAATTGGTTTTGTTTTCCAGACATTTAATCTTTTGCCACGTTCTACTGCCCTTGATAACGTTGCGCTTCCTTTGGTTTATGCAGGGGTTAGTAAAACTAAGAGATTGGAGCGGGCTTTACAAGTTTTGTCTAATGTCGGATTAAAGGATAGAGTGAAACATAAACCCAATGAACTTTCAGGCGGACAGCGTCAAAGGGTTGCTGTGGCAAGGGCTTTGGTAAATTCTCCTTCTATCATTCTTGCCGATGAACCTACCGGAAATCTGGATTCAAAAACCTCTGTTGAAATAATGATGCTTTTGGAGGAAATTCATAAGGCTGGGAATACAATTATTGTCGTTACTCATGAAGAAGATATTGCTAAATATGCGCATCGTATTGTTAGATTAAAAGATGGCTTGGTAGAATCTGATGAACCGAATATGGATATTAAAACTTCTGCCAAAGTTCTTGTTTAATCAATGAAGATTTATACTAAAACCGGGGACAAAGGTCAGACCTCTTTGATAGGTGGGACAAGGGTTCCGAAGCATCATATCCGCATCGAGGCTTATGGAACTATTGATGAATTAAATTCATGGATTGGTTTGATAAGAGATCAGAATATTGATACTCACAATAAGGAAATTTTATTAGAGATTCAGGATCGCCTGTTCACGATTGGTTCTTCACTTGCCTCTGATCCGGATAAATCAAGGATGAAAATTCCTGACCTTAAAGAAGTAGATATTTCTCTCCTCGAAAAGGAAATGGATGACATGGAAAATCTTTTGCCCGAATTAAAATCTTTTATTCTTCCAGGAGGACATACCACCGTTTCTTATTGCCATATTTCTCGTTGCGTTTGTCGCAGGGCAGAACGATTGACAACTCATTTATCCGAATCGGAATTTGTCGCTGACCTTGTGATTATCTATTTAAACCGCCTTTCAGATTATCTTTTTGTACTTAGTCGAAAACTTAGTAATGATTTGAATGCGACGGAAAATCCCTGGAAGCCAAGAATGTAATTGGTTTAAGGTTCAAAGATTATTGAAAGTGATATTAACAATTCAACAAATATTTCAGGCATGTATTGCGTTTCGATTTTTTTTATACTTTTGCACGCTTGAAAAAAATTAATAAGAATTGAACAATCATTTACCAAAACTGAAAATAATATGTACTGGACTTTAGAATTAGCATCACATCTGGAAGATGCACCGTGGCCTGCTTCAAAGGATGAATTAATTGACTTCGCTATACGTTCCGGCGCGCCAATGGAAGTGATTGAGAACCTTCAGGAATTGGAATCCGAAGAGGATATCTATGAAAATATCGAAGAGATATGGCCCGATTATCCTTCCAAGGAAGACTTTCTTTTTAACGAAGACGAGTATTAAATTAATTAGGAATTAAAAATTAGGAATTAGGATTCAAGAAATTCTACTATTCGTAATTATAAATTTCCTAATGTTTGTAGGCTCCTAAATCGGGTGGATTATTTAACAGGGTTCCTGTAATATCTAATGTTATTGGGATTCCTCTATTCAAAATATTTGGATCTCCTTTGCCTATTGCTGCCGAGCCACTACCTAACCGATAGTTATTAATCAGGTTTGTGTAATCAGTGAACGCCGGGTCTGAATTAAATATTAGATTAGCTGAAGTAGTGCTGGTAAAAGTCGTATTGAGGGATGTCTTCAATAAATCATTAGCGAAAAAATAATTTGTTGTATTAGGATGAAAGTCTAAGCCCACTTCATCGGTTGTATTTCCAAAGATGATGCAATTGCCGAAGTAGGCGGAATCCAAGGTACGGTAGTGATAGACACTATCGGGAGTGCGGTAATAATTATTGAGAAGCACAGCAGGTGCAGTCCTTTGTGTGGCACCATATCCCCAATAATTTGCGAAGGTGCATTGACGAAAAGAATAGCCACCGCCAAGCGTGAAAGCCCCGCATTCATTGGCACAGTTGGCGATGACATCATTGTAACCAATAATCCTTGTGCCCTTACCAACAAGTCCGGCATTGGACATATTTTCAATGATTGTATTATTGATTGTGAGCGTAGTATCGGATGGAGAAAATACAGTATCAGCTTCTATGCCGATGCTTCCATTTTTGATGATTGCATAAGTAATCTTATTGCTCTTACTTCCAGGCTGGTTGGGTAGGGTGAGTGTTGCCGGACTTAGATTAGAGAACAATATTTCATCCCATTGCCCGGGAACTTGAGCATAATCTAATTCCAATCTATCACCTTGAAAAATTACCTCATGCCCCTTCGCCCCATTGACAGTTAAGGTAGCTCCGGTAAAGACTACCATTCCTGAATTGGCATGGAAATAAATCCTGCAACCGGAGTCAATTGTAAGACTGCAAGTGACTGGCAAATAACCATAAATCACATAAGGCTTATCATTTATCCATTCTGTATTACAAGGAAATGCTGAATCAAATATTGAACCTTGTGCTGGATAAAAGAAATGTGCATTCTGCCCGAATGCCACGAGTTCCACATATTGTTTGTTGCCATTCGTGACAAAGAGAATGGAGTCGGTGATGATGAATGGAGTGAGAGCATTATTGGGATTTACGGTAACTTCCACGAAGATGAACATGCTGTCATTCGCCTCTATTGAAACATTATTTATGGAGCGAGTAGATGCTCCATTAATGTTTAATCTGAAATAAGAATTAGCTCCTTCGGCAAGGCTGATGGAGGAAATATTCATCTTCTGATTGTGATTATTATAGATCATCAATTGCTGGGTGCTGGAGCCGACAGTGGTGAAAACGGTATCGAATGTCACGGTATCCGCCGAGAAATTGAGTTTGGCGGAAGGGTCGGTCAGCACTACATCTTTCTTGCAGGTAGAAAATGTCACTATTATAAATAATGGCAAAAGCAGGATTACAAATCCAGCACATCTTTTTCCGATTCCAAATTTTATTCTCTTCATTCTTTAATTATTGGGGGCAAATATATTTAATAGAACGTTAACGGGGAATGTCAGATTTTATTAAGGCATTATATTTTTCCATCGCTCTGTGGCTGCTTTGCTATCTTTGCAGAATTGATTTATAAAACCAATATCAGAATTATGAAGAAGCGATTCCCTAAGTTAGAAATCCGATTAGGTCTTTCAATAAATGACATCAGCAAATGTCTGTTGAAAAGTCTTTTCTCATTTATTCAATTCAATTTTTATTCAACAATTACGGGCAAGCTATTAAAGGAATTATGGCTAATGAAAATTAGTTTCCATCCTTTAAAAAGTGAGTTTGTTTTTCATATTTCCTCGTTGTATAAGTTATTTATACAACAAGAAATCAGAAATATTTGGTTGTATAGAAAACATATACAACAGTTTTTGAATGTTATTTGGTTGTATATAAAAGTTATACATCCTAATTTAACTATTAATAGATTGTATATATATTCTATACAACCAAATAATACTCATTCTATGTTGTATAAACATTCCATACAATGACTAATTTCATTTCATGAAGTCCTTTTATTAAATGAAATACTCCATTCTACATTAAAAAATAACAACAAATAATATCCTGATATGGCTCGAAAGAAATTGAAACACGAATTGTGGGAACCCCGTGATGCTGCGGGAAGGCTTGCTCTCATAAAACATCTTGACACAGAATTGCCCAAGCTAAAAAGGTCTTTGAATATTCCACAGGGAGACCTGGACAAGATTCACAAAATCTATCTGATGGGAAAATATTTGATGGATGGAGGAAGGGAAATTGAAAAATCGAAAAAGGAATTTAATGCTACTAAAAATGATTTCTTTGTGGGGAAGACTGTAAAATTAATGATCAAAGCTCCATTAATCAAAGCTCAAAAAGAAACCCCTGAAACCGTGGAAGGAAATGTAATGGGATATTTGCGAAGCCTGCGAATTATATTGATGAAACATAAAAATTGGACGGAGGCGATTGCGAAATATTTGAAACTTCTGGGATCGGAATATTACTTCGATAAAGATAAATATTTACCGAAATTAAAAGGTAAAGCTTCCATAGGAAATATTCGGATTACGACCTCCACAAAATTTGTGAAGGATCACAATCTTTATGCGAGAATTACCGGAACAGAATTTTGGATTTACATAGGAATGTTTGAAACTGCATATTACAACTATGCCCGGATACCGGTAACTCCGAATACTGTTGAAGAAGTTGATCTGATGATAATGGGAGTGGTAAATAATGTCGAAATAGGGAAACCTTCGGTAACATATTCGGTGCTTTATAAACCTGCGCAGGCCGAGAAACCTGTAAAAAATGATAAGTGAAAAATTCTTCCAAAAAAGAAAGGCATCCCGTTGAGGATGCCTTCCGTAAAAAGGAATTATTACATAACAAAAAACATTCTTTTATCTCATCACCGTAATCTTCTGATTGAGGATTTTATTATCAACCATTATTCTCATTAAATAGATTCCTTGAGGAATGGCAGATGCATTCCAAAGGACGGTATGTTGCCCGGCACTCTCCTTGTCATTAGTCACTTCGCTTACTTTATTCCCCAACATATCAAAGACATTAATCAGGACTTTTGTAGAATTTGATAAAGTGTAATTAATGGTCATGGCACTGGAGACAGGATTAGGATAGACTGACCAATTGGAGAGGGTTTCGACTTGCTTAATTCCCAATTCAAGAGGGCTGATAACATTGACATATACCATCGCATTTGCATTCCTCTGCAAATAAGATGAATCGCAATAGGTGCTCTGGCAGCCATTGGCATCTGTAATATGCAGACAGATATTATAATATCCTGCTTGGGCATAAGTATGGGTAGGATAAGGCATAGAATCCTGGAATAAACTGTTATCTCCCCATGTCCATTGATAGATCAATGGCTGCGCACCCGTAGCATAATTCACCGCCCAATAAGTATGTTGCGCAAAAGAATCCTGAACAAGAGTGAAATATGCCGAACAGGAATCTGGTCCTATAAAAACACTGGTAGTAGCATGACATCCATTTGAATCGGTAACATAGCAATAGTACAAGCCCGATGTAAGTCCGGTAGCGGATGCATTCGTCCCGCCTGTAGGGCTCCAGGAATATGTATAAGGAGGCGTACCACCACCGACATAGGCATAAGCGTGACCATCTGCACAGCTATTGCAGGAAGCATCCCAACCTAATAAAGAATCATAAAGATTGTTGCAATTGACACCGGTAACAACAATTGTATCGCAAAAAGTGCTTTGACAGCTATTGAAGTTTAGGGAATCGGATATTTGTAAACAAACGATATAAGTTCCTGCATTGTAATAAGTATGATTTGGGCTATGTGTATAATCATAATTACCATCACCAAAATCCCAAGAGTAGATAGTCATATTATTTCCACCAGTCGAAGCATCTGTAAATACAACGTAATTATTCGATGGCTGTGTCCATGTATATGAAGCATGAAGACCGCAAGTGTCAACAAACACAGTGTCAGTATTAGCGCAATTATTTGCATCCACCACATGGACATAATTATACCCATAAGTAAGATGAGTCGCATGTTGAGTAGTCTCACCGGATTGAATCCAATGATAACTATAAGGAGATGTGCCTCCATTAGGATAGGCTGTTCCTGTTCCATCACTGCATGTACCGCAACTCGCATTAGTGACAGTGGCAGTAACCGTAAGATTACAAATCAACACACCATAAACATGAATAGTGTCGCAATAAGAACTATTGCAATTATTCAATGAATCAAAGATAGAAAGACAGACCACATAAGTTCCCGAATCCGAATACGTGTGCGGACCAGGATTCTGTGTGTAATCATAATTTCCATCACCAAAATTCCAATTATAGAAAGTTTGATTAGAAGTTCCCGTCGAGGCATTTGTAAAGTTCACGACGTTGTTAGCATTCTGTGTCCAGGTAAAAGCCGCCTGGCACGTTGCGAAGGTCTTTGTAGTGCAAAGACACATCATTCCAAATAGGATTATCAATAATCCTAAGTTCAATTTAAATTGTACAGTTTTCATTTTTTTAATTATTTAATTTTATTAATCTTTATTTTATTTAACGCCGCAAAATTACAACAAAGCATCATCTGTTTCCAAATCAAATTTTTGAACTTCTTACCTGCTAAAGGTTTTTTCATATAATTTCTCTGAAAAGTAGTATTCCGGTTTTTGCTTTAAATATAACTCTAAAAGGTTTAAAATGATGGACATTCGGGTTTAATAAATTAAAATTATTAATTCCTTTTTATCTTAATCCTCTTACTTGGTTTATACTTTAGAATTTTAGTCTCGGATCAATCTATATTCAGCAATATACCCAAAACTTTAGCCTCCCGTATTTTATATAATTTTGCATCTTATAAAAATACTGAGCGAATGAAAGATGAAAACATAGCCCTTGATGTCACAGGGATGAGTTGCACCAACTGCGCCCTCACCATCTCCAAATATTTGGAGAAGCAAGGAATGGGCAATGTCTATGTAGATTTCATTCAAGGCAAAGTCAAGTTTTCTTTGGCTTATAATGCAAAGGTTCAGGATATAATTAAAGGAATCAATTCTTTGGGATATCAGGTAGTGAATTCCGCTGATGTGCTATCGAATGTTAGTGGGGATGTCGTACGCTGGTCGGGATTTGCAATCCCGCCCCCGAACCTAAATACAATAGAAGGAAGGTTTTATTTATGTGTGATATTTACCGTTCCGTTATTGCTTCACATGTTCCTGAATAATGGTGTTCTTCACAATCCAATAGTCCAGTTAATTCTCTGCATTCCGGTCATCATTATTGGAATGAAGCAATTCGGCAAGAGTGCGTTTAATTCAATAAAATCAGGCATTCCAAACATGGATGTCTTGATAACTCTTGGTTCCTTATCGGCATTTATCTATAGTCTTTTTGGCACAATCATTTATTACAATACTGACCAGCTACACAACTTCCTTTTCTATGAAACTGCCGCCACTATTATTACCATAATCATGCTGGGGAATATGATAGAAAGCCGCTCTGTAAAGCAAACTACCACCGCAATAAAAGATCTTACAGCCATCCAGCCTTCAAAAGCAAAGATGATTGTTGGCGAATTCAACAAGAATGAAATCATAGAAGTGGATATTAATTCTATTGCTCCCTTCGATGTTCTTTTGGTTAATAATGGAGATAAGATTCCAGTTGATGGAGAAATAATTTTTGGTGATGCCACGATAGATGAATCAATGATTACAGGCGAAAGCATGCCTGTTGAAAAGAAGAAAGGTGATAAGGTTATCGGAGGCACCATCCTCGTTAATGGCAGTATTAAAATGCTTGCTAAAAAGGTCGGCAAAGACACCGTTCTTTCTCAAATAATAGAGCTAGTAAAGAATGCCCAAAGTTCCAAACCAAAGATTCAAAGAGTAGGGGATAAGGTCAGCGCCATCTTTGTTCCTGCGGTTGTTTTGATAGCAATAATAACCTTCATCATTTCCGCCACCATCGCAAAATTATCCATTACAGCATCCCTGTTGGATAGCATTGCAGTCCTTGTCATTTCCTGTCCCTGCGCAATGGGTCTTGCAACTCCAACCGCCCTGATGGTGGGCATTGGCAGAGCTGCTAAGAATGGAATTCTAATCAAAGGAGGCGAAACGATAGAGAATTTCGCCACCATCAAAACAATAGTATTTGATAAGACAGGAACGCTCACTACAGGCAAATTCAAGATTGATAAAATAGAAACATTCGGCATTGAAGAGAATGAGATAAAAGGAATGCTCTATCATATTGAGAAGCATTCTTCGCATCCCATCGCCAAGTCATTGGTCAATGAATGTAAAGCCTTTGCTAATGACTTTATGGGGAATACTCTTATTGAATTCAAAGAAGAAAAAGGTTTGGGAATATCAGCCAAAGATAATGCCGGTACTACCTATTTAATTAGCTCCTACCAAGGTGCCAAAGACTTAACTACCGATGCTACCCACTCTTTATATATATGTCGAAATAGGGATTTGATTGCAACAATTGATTTGACTGATGAGCTAAAATTAAATGCCAAAGAAACAATCACAGAATTAAAGAAGAAAGGAATCAAAACCATTCTCCTTAGCGGCGACTCCAATTACAAATGTCAGCAAATAGCCAATGACCTTGGCATGGATGCTTTCTATGGCGAACAAAGCCCTTCGCAAAAGATAGAAGTCATCAGCAAATTAGTCAAAGAAGCCCCCACTGCAATGGTCGGTGATGGTATCAATGATGCACCTGCATTAACAAAAGCAACCGTCGGAATCTCTATGAGCAATGCCACTCAAGTAGCCATCAATTCTGCCCAAATCATCATTCTGAACAGTAGCGATCTCTCTTTCGTCATCAAAGCCTTAAACCTTTCCAAGCATACATTACTAACCATTAAACAAAATCTTTTCTGGGCATTTTTCTACAACATCATTGCCATACCATTCGCTGCGATAGGGATGCTAAGTCCTATGATAGCAGCCATGTCTATGGGCTTCTCCGATGTCATCGTAGTAGGGAATTCCCTTCGATTAAACTTAAAGAAAATCTTTTCATAATGAACAAAAAAGAACTTGTAGCAGGCATAGATATCGGTGGCACAAAGACTGCATTGGGATTAATAGATCAACAAGGAAAAATCTATGCTTCGACTCATTTCTCTACAGAAGATTTTCCAAATGTTGAGGATTATGTTGAAGAATTAAGTAATCAAATCGAAGTTCTATTTGGAGCATTCAAAAAAGATTATTCTTTAATAGGAATTGGTATAGGAGCACCCAATGGAAACTTCTATCATGGTGCCATAGAGCATGCCCCAAACCTTGCCTGGAAAGGCATAATTCCATTGGCAGATATGGTTTCCAAGAGAGTGAATCATCATGTTTTATTAACCAACGATGCCAAAGCAGCCGCCATAGGAGAAATGATTTTCGGTGGAGCTAAAGGCATGAAAAACTTCATAGAAGTTACTGTAGGCACTGGTCTCGGCAGCGGTTTTGTGGCGAATGGAGAATTGATTTATGGTAACTATGGATTAGCAGGAGAACTCGGTCATGTCAACGTAATTCGTGATGGTCGTTTGTGTAGTTGTGGAAGGAAAGGTTGCCTCGAAGCTTATGTTTCCAAGCGTGGAATGATTCAAACATATCAGGAATTGAGCAACCAAAATAGTAATGATGTATCGCCTGCAACGATCGCTGACTTAGCAAATAAAAGCGACAAGATTGCTCTCAAAACATTCGATGAAACAGGAAAGATATTAGGTCAAACCTTAGCGGACATTGTCTGCATTACAGAGCCTGAAGCCATTTTCATCTTCGGTGGTATTGCCCTTGCCGGCGACCTGCTTTTGAATCCCATAAGGCATTACATGGAACTTAATCTCCATCATATATATAAAGGAAAGGTCAAAATTATTCCCTCGGCACTTCCTGACAATACCGCAGCGATCCTTGGTGCCGCCGCTTTAATCTGGAATAATGGATAAAATGTCATGAATTATTCGATTCTATATTCTAATTCCTCCGGTCATGCCATGATTTGCTCCAGTCACTATAGTATTTTCTCCGGTCACTACAGTTCTGGCTCTGGTCACTACAGTTCTGGCTCTGGTCACGACAGTTCTGGCTCTGGTCACGACCGTGTTTTGCTCCAGTCATGTCATGATTTGCTCTGGTCATGGCATGATTTGCTCTGGTCATGGCATGATTTGTTCCAGTCACGACAGTATTTGCTCCGGACACGACCGTGTTTTCATCCAGTCACTACAGTTCTGGCTCTGGTCACGACAGTATTTGCTTCGGGCATGACCAAATTTCTTCTGGACACGGTTAAACTGATTTTTGATATCATTAAAATTTCTTGAATTGACAACTAAGTAATTCTCAATATCAATAATATTACCTTTAATTACAAAATATTAGCTATGAAAAGAATCCTTTTA
>Ga0206816_1048_pt2 | contig 28107 bp, 28 predicted proteins | sample Alteio_BWOrgCont_88_FD_152866 | JGI IMG/M metagenome (GOLD analysis project Ga0206816, IMG submission 152866) | Enriched cells from forest soil in Barre Woods Harvard Forest LTER site, Petersham, Massachusetts, United States -... | ecosystem: Environmental > Terrestrial > Soil > Temperate forest >... | reverse complement strand
CAGCGACATCGGGTCACCAACAAAATCGGTTCTGTCGAACCGCAAACCGCCGCTCAAAGTCAGATTTTTAAAGCTCTTTTCTACGATTGCATAGCCGCCAATTTCAAAATTGGTGTAGTTAGGTATTTCGTAATCGGGCACATACGGCGCAGGTGGTGCGATGCCGTTTTGTTGAAATTCGTAAAGGCCGTTTATACCTGTCGTCAGCTTCAAGCCGGAGCTATCGCCCGCTACCTGGTATTTGAGCAGGAAGGGTATATCGTTTACCAGCAAATTGCCACTGCCAACAGTTCCTGTATCAATGTCATGATGAACACTCCTTGTAAAGCCAACATCCAGCCCAAGATGGCCCTTACCTACCTTAAAGCTATTTTGCCACCAGGCCTGATATTCGCCCAAGATCTTATCGCTGGCGACGCTCGCATTATATGATAAAAAATCAGTCCTCATTGGGTATATCTTACCGTTTTGTGGTGCATCGAACATAAAGCGCCCGGTACTGTCGCGGTTGCCGTCAGGCAATTCTATTCTCCGGTTCAGCGCGCTTAGTGTAAGGCGCGAGTAACCCCATGAGCGGTTGATGCCAAGTACTAATCTTTCATTTACCTGGTTCCAGGCCGTTCCCCAAACATAACCGTCTTTAGGGTTGGAGTAGCTATGTGCTTCTTCGCCGCTTACCTGCAGGCCCCATACCAAACCATTGTGATTACCTGCTATATTTAATGAGGTTCCCAGGTAACCATTGTTGGTATGGTATTCCGTAAGTAGGCTTCCTAAAACGGTTTCGTTTTGAGGCAGCGGCGCCGATTTGAAACTAATTACACCCGCTTCGGCACTTGCGCCGTATTGTAACGATGCAGGCCCTCTTATAATTTCGGCATCATGTATAGCGTAAGGATCTATTAATATACCATGATCATCACCCCACTGAAAGTCCTCCTGTGGTATACCATCCATCAGGGTCAACACGCGGTCAAATCCCAACCCGTTTATCTGTGGCTTTGTGGTTCCTGATCCCTCGGTAGTTTCATTAATGCCGGGTTGTGACGCGATAAGGTCAATAGCTGTGTTGCCCACACCCTCAGAGATCATTTTACTTGTAACTATAGTAATGGGTATCGTTGCGCGCTTCCTGGTAGTCGTATTGCCCAAAGCCGTTACCACCACATCGGCAAGTTCATAATTGGAGACCGACAGTTTAAAATCTACCGAATAGGTACTCCCTAGGTCTACCACTTTGGTCTCACCGGCATAGCCGACCATACTTACCTGGATTAAGTAGCGGCCTGCGGGCAATCCTTTAAGTAAATACACGCCATTTACATCCGTGTTAACTGCTATTTTCAAATCAGGGATAGTGATGGTTACACCAGCCACCGGCAGGCCAGTGATTTTGTCGGTAATCTTACCGGTTATTTTACCATCCCCGGTCATCTCCAGTGTTTTTAAATGAAAGTTACCGTTATTAGCAGCGGTGGTTATGGTATTTTTGTCAGCATAATGGCTTTTAGCAACGGCTAAGTTCATACTGGTGCAAGCCAATAGCAAGAATAGGTTCTTGTATGATTGAGAGAACATTGGAGTTTGTATAAGTACATAGAAATAGGCTGCAAATCATCCCAGGGGAATTGATAACAGCAAAATTAAACGCAGGGAATTGCCTGGCCGGTTGCGGCCATACAAAACGGAAGTGTCCTTATACGATAAACTTGGGCGGTCTGAAAATGGTTTCGATATAGCGGCTGCTATATTGATAGGTGTAAGCTGGGAAAGAAGATCTTTCTGCCTCGATGATCATTGGCTCAATAAATGATAACTGGAAAGGTGCCTGGAAGAAAGACACTTCCAGTCGGCTTAAATTATCTTTGGTTTCCTGTTTTTTTTCGTTTTCCCCGGCCTGCTGAATCTTTTTTATAAAGTAGCAATGCCCGTTGCAATGCAGCCAGGGGCGATCTTTATTGATACAAAGATTCTCTGCTATGTACCGATGATTGAGCTCAAAACCGGCATAGACAAGAAATAGCGAGCAGTTGGAGCTGACTACGGCAACAAGCAGCACTATGGCGGTAAAACGTTTGAGCATTTGCTGCAAAGATAAAGGATATTGTAACGACATTAAAAAAAAAGATCCTTTTTACATTCAAGTTCTTGCAACGAAAAAAAGGGGGTAATCCGCGAGTTCATTTAAGGGCTGCTTAAATAGAAAATGACAGGGGTCACTTTTTTGCGTGCAAATAATTATATTTTCTGTGCCTGACATTGTTCATATTTGTGATAACTATCATTATTAGATAACTAACCATGGAAAATGCCGCCCTGTTAAAAGCAATTATTGAAAACGCCATAGATGGTATTATCACTATAGATGACAGGGGGAAAGTGGAATCTATAAATCCGGCCGCGTGCGGCCTGTTTCAATATTCACAAGATGAAGTAATCGGTAATAATATTTCTATGTTGATGCCTCCACCCGACAGGGAGCAACACGATGGATACCTGCATCGCTATCAGCGAACAGGCCGCCCGCATATTATCGGTATTGGCCGCGAAGTGACCGGGCTTCGAAAGGACGGTTCGCGGTTCCCATTTAGGTTAGGCGTAAGTGAGGTGCAATTTTCGGGACGTAAAGTTTATACGGGTTTTATACACGACCTTTCGCATCAGCGGGAAGCCGAGGAGCGACTTCGAGAATACGCTTCGCATCTGGAAGAACAAGTGGAAGAGCGCACCCGTTCATTGCGACACAGCGTGCAGGCATTACAGGAAGCTAAAGAAGAAGTAAGTTTATCGCTTGTAAAAGAAAAAGAATTGGGGCAACTTAAAAGCCGTTTTGTTTCAATGGCTTCGCACGAGTTTAGAACGCCCCTTAGCGCCGTGCAGTTATCGGCATCGCTAATTGAAAAATATGCCGCGCCTTTCGATAACCCCAACATTACTAAACATGTTGCAAGGATAAAAAATGCAGTCAACAACCTTACCACCATATTAAATGATTTCCTTTCGCTCGAGAAACTGGAAGCCGGGAAGGTGGAGCCCACCTTTAATAACTTCGACCTGGTTAAGTTATCCGAAGAGATAACGGAAGAGATGCAAATGGTAGCCAAGCAAAATCAAAATATTATATACCAGCACACGGGTATTAACAAGATGGTTACGCTTGATCAAAATCTGATAAAAAACTGCATCCTGAATTTGGTGGGCAATGCTATTAAATACTCGGGCGAAAACACCTTTATTGAATTTAACACCGAGATTAATGAGGAAGCATGTATAATTACTATTAAGGATAACGGTATTGGCATTCCGGATACAGATCAGAAACATTTATTCGAGGCTTTTTTCAGGGCACACAATACCGGTAATATTCCCGGGACTGGCTTAGGCTTAAATATTGTTGCTCGCTACGCCGAGCTCATGAACGGAAAGGTTAATTTTAAAAGTAATATAAACGAAGGCACATTATTTACAATTTCATTCCCCCTATTATGAGCAAGAAAGTACTCATTATTGAAGACAACGATGACATCCGCGAAAATGTAGTCGAAATATTAGAGTTGGCCGGATACCTGGTTTATGCGGCGCAAAACGGTAAAGCCGGCGTTGACCTGGCAATAAAAAACATACCTGACATTATTTTATGCGATATCATGATGCCCGAACTTGACGGGTATGGTGTATTGTACATGCTAAACAAATCGCCGGAGGCGGCGGCCATACCCTTCATTTTTTTGACAGCCAAAGCCGAGCGTGTAGATCTGCGCAAAGGAATGGAAATGGGCGCCGATGATTATTTAACCAAACCCTTTGATGATATCGAACTTTTAAATGCCATTGAAAGCCGCCTGAAGAAAAAGGAACTTCAAAAAAATTTCTATAGCAAATCGTTAGATCGCTTAGGTGCGATGATCGCCAAGAACGATGGCCTGGCCGAGTTAAAGAAAATCATTAGTGAGCGCAAAATACGGCAGTTCAAAAAAAACCAGGTTATTTATTACGAGGGCGATAAAGGTAACGGGCTTTACCTTGTATTAAACGGAAATGTAAAAGCAACAAAAATGGCGGAGGATGGGCGCGAGTTAATGACCGGCATATATGGTGCGGAAACGTACCTGGGCGTTCATGCAATGTTGTCGAACGAGGATTACTCTGACACGGCAACCGCGTTGGAGGATAGTACGCTGATACTAATTCCGAAAGACCAGTTGGAGCAATTGTTAAACATGTACCCGGTAGTTGCGCGGGAATTTATAAAGCTATTGTCAAATGATATCCGCGAAAAAGAAGAACAGCTTTTACAACTGGCCTATCATTCTGTACGTAAGAGAATGGCAGAGGCCATGGTGCGCTTATCGCGCCAGCAAACCAATGCAGGTGAAAGCTTTAAGATAGCCAGGGAAGACCTTGCAGCAATGGCCGGCATGGCTACCGAAACCGTTAGCCGTACATTATCTGATTTTAAGGATGAGGGCTTAATTGATAAAAAAGGAAGTTCAATCACTATATTAAATATTGATCGCCTCGCCAAGATGAAAAACTGATAAAGATCACTTTTCTTGTTGATAGCGCTCATGCCGTGCGATAATGCTTTGCTATATTTTTGTTTGACAAATATATAGCTAATGAAAGCGGTAGCATACAACATAAAGCCTTACGAAAAGGAGTATCTGGCAAAGGCAAATCAAAAAAAGCATGATATAACGCTCATTGCTAATCCATTAAGTATTGACACTGTGGACTATGCGGAGGGAAAAGACGCAGCAATAGTTTTTACCGATGACGATGTTTCGGCATTGGTAATAAGAAAACTGGCTGCCCTCGGTGTAAAATACATTGTAACCAGGTCTGCTGAAACCAGCCATATTGACAAAAAGGCGGCGATTATCTATGGAATAAAAATCTCAAACGTTCCCGGTTATCTACAGCGTGAAGCTATCACAGCAGAGGAGCTTCAGGCTGTTGCCAACCATACTATAAAAACCCTGGACCTTTGGCAACAAAATAAATGTGTAGGTAAGGCTTGTACTTGTGAAAAAAATTGCACCGACCATCCTTTAAAAAAAATTTAAACCTGCACAATTATGGACCAATACCTTGCCAACAAATATAATGTTGCGGCACCGCGCTATACCAGCTATCCAACTATGCCCTATTGGGACCATTCGGGCTTTAAACTTGAAAGCTGGAAAGAATCCGTAAAAATATCATTTAGTGAAAGCAATCACATGGATGGCATAAGCCTGTATATACATCTGCCTTTTTGCGAAAATTTATGTACCTATTGTGGTTGCAATACCAGGATTACCAAAAACCATAACGTAGAGGTTCCATATATCCAGGCCGTATTGACGGAATGGAATATGTACAAAGAAACCATGGGCGACACGCCCGTAATTCGCGAGATACATTTAGGCGGTGGTACGCCTACCTTTTTTAGCGCCGAAAATCTTGGTATGCTGATATATGGGATTTTAGAAGGGGCTACAGTCCATCCTAAAGCTGAATTTAGTTTTGAAGGCCACCCGGCAAATACAACAACAGAACATTTGCAAACCTTATATAGTCTTGGTTTTCGTCGGCTTAGCCTGGGCATACAAGACTTTGATCCTAAAGTGCAGTTTATCATTAACCGCAAACAAAGTGTAGAACAGGTAAGGACGGTTACTCATGAGGCTCGCTGTATAGGCTATACATCTATTAATTACGACCTAATATATGGTTTGCCCCAACAAACACTGGACGGCCTGGTAAATACGTTACAAATAGTTAGTGAACTTATGCCCGATAGGATTGCTTTTTACAGTTACGCACATGTACCCTGGATAAAGCCGGGACAACGGCGATTCACAGAAAACGACCTTCCGGATACGGATGAAAAAAGCAAATTGCAGGAAATTGGGCGCAGTTTGTTAAAAAACTATGGCTACCTGGAAATAGGTATGGACCATTTTGCACTGCCAAAAGACGAGCTTTTTGTTGCCGAGCGGTCCGATAATTTGCATCGCAACTTTATGGGCTATACCCATCAACATACGCAATTGTTAATCGGCTTGGGTGTTTCATCCATCAGTGATACCGGCTATGCTTTTGCGCAAAACAGTAAAGTTGTTGAGGATTACCTGCAATTTGTGAAACTTGGTAACCTGCCGATTATAAAAGGACATATCTTAACTAACGATGATCTTATCATTAGAAAACACATTTTGAATATAATGTGTAAAGGAAAAACCAGTTGGAATCATTATAGTGAACCTTGCAATACACTTTTTGAAGGGATAGAACGGCTACAGCCGCTTGAGGATGATGGCCTGATCGAACTCAATTCATGGGGTTTGAAAGTAACTCCGCAAGGCAAACGATATCTCCGTAATATCTGCATGGCGCTTGATAACAGGCTATGGGCGGATAAGCCAAGTACACAATTGTTTAGTATGGCTGTATAACCCCAATAATTTAATAGTTAAATACATAAACAGATTAAAAATTAGCTGCCTTTAGGCAGTTCTCATAATAAACAAATTATTACCTAAATAGCTTAAAAAGTTGTATCATGGAAATTTCTAACCTAATTTTAATTGTTATAGCCCACAGCGTTGTATTTGGTGCCGCCTGCTACTTTATTGGCGCACAAAGGGAGATCGGCCCGATAGCGGGTGCTTTCCTCGGATTAATATTGGGCACAATAGGCCTTATAATAGTGCTTTGCTCGGCCAGGAAACAATCAATCCCAATCACTGATCAACTGCGAATGTATAAGTCGATGTTTGACACCGGTACAATTTCAGAAGCAGAATATAATCATTTAAAGGGAAGGCTTTTTGAAAGGGCTTGAACAATTATGATTTAAACATAGCTAATATACATTAGCGGCAGATACTAACGCCGGTATTTTGTTTTGCAGGACTTAGGTATGGAATATTTAAGTTCATTCCGCGTAGTATAAACCAAAACCCTAAGCATATCATAACATAAGGAATAGTCCTGTTGATAGATCGTCGTACGAGCGGGCCCGCCAGGCCGGAGCCAACCATTGCCAACAGCATTAACGGAAAAGTGCCCATCCCGAACCAAAACATATACCCGGCCGCTGCTTGCGGCGAAGTGGTATTAACAGCGCCTACCAAAGCGAGATAAACAAAACCACATGGCAATAATCCGTTTAGCATACCTACTACAAAATGCCCTGCACGATGGCGCAACGCATAGCCTAATAAATTATTAAAAGAAAGAAGTAGTCCCGAAAGAAAATTACTTTCCCGTAAGCGAATTTTAAGCAGCCTTGAAAAACCTGCCATAATAATCAGCACGCCGCTAATAATACTTACTGCCTCCTGTAGTCCTAAAAGCCATAGTTGTTTTCCCAAAAAACCGAGCAACAAGCCTAAAATAGAATAGGTGCAAACACGGCCGATATTATAGGAAACCTTATCCGCAACTACGAGCCATCCTTTGGTTTGGAACGAAGGAACGGCAAGCGCTAAAGGCCCACACATACCTACGCAATGTACGCTGCCAAATAAACCAATAAAAAAGGCTATTGCGCTATCGCTCATTTTATATAGATATCTTGTTGATAGAGATAAGCTTTTTTATTGCTTTCCCATTCCAGCACAACCTGCCAGCGCCCGCGAACTATGTTTGTCAGCGAAATGGTTTGTTCTTTATTTCCATCGAGTCTCAGCAACTTGTCTAACGCTTCGCTGGACGGCCTTAAAAATCTTATGGTTCCTGTTGCGGGCGCAACAAAACTGATCTTGGCAACCGGGCCCTCAACGTTGATGATTGGTTGGGCATGATCGACACTTACCTGTTTTTCTTTGTCGAAATCCTTGTTAAAGTTTAGCCCCTTTTCATAATATTGATGATCGTATTCATCAACAGGCATCCTGAACATGTAAATGCACATGCTCAAAATAAACACGATAAATAACACCATCCCGGCTACAATTCCTTTACCCCAGTTCATGATTTTTTAATTTACAGGCCCCACAAATGAAGTGGTAACCGTTTGAATGATTTTATCGTTTGTTATTAGCTGTAACTTAACGTCTGTTTTTACGGCATTGATTTGCGAGGCAGGTATCAGCACAAAAAACATCGCCTTACCCATTGTTCCTTTACCTATATTTCCGGGAGCCTGTATATATTTTATCTTGATGGACGGGTCGTTTGGCCTGATAATTATATTCCTGTTTTGATTGGTTTTATTAATGATTTCGGCATTATAAACGTTGCTGATATAGCCACCCGGCTGCTCCTGGTATAACATTCCTGCTCCGCGCATAACCGTCATATCCATATCCTTGCGACTAAAAATAAAATAGCATAATACACTAATGAGTGTGATAATCACTCCAGCGCAGGCCACCATTCTACCGGTTAGTGCAGGTTTCTCTTTAAGCCTGATCATATTTTCAGAATAATAGCCTATTAGGTTGCGCGGCTTGTGAATTTTATCCATTACCTCGTCACATACATCAATGCAGGCTGTGCAATTCACGCATTCTATTTGTGTGCCTTTCCTTATATCCATACCCGTTGGGCAAACGGATATGCATAGACCACAGTCCACACAATCACCTTTTAAATTATCAGCGGTGGCATTTCTTAAAAGTTTACCGCGTGGTTCACCCCGAACGTCGTTATACGCGACTACCAGGGTGTGCTCATCTATCAACACGCTTTGTAAACGGCCATACGGGCATATTAAGGTGCACACTAACTCGCGCACCCGGCTATAAACCAAATAAAACACCAATGTAAACACGCAAATACTGGCAAATCCGATCCAGTGTTGTATAACAGGTTCTGTAATGATCTTTAGCAAACCTTCGCTGCCAATAAGGTAAGCCAGGAATGTATTGGCTATTAAAAAGGATACAACAATAAAAAGGAAATGCTTTAGCGTTTTCTTAACCACTTTCGCCCTGGTCCACTCGCCTGCATCCAGTTTTCTGCGCTTGTTGGCATCGCCTTCAACCCATTCTTCAATTTTTCGGAAAACCATCTCCATAAATATGGTTTGCGGGCATATCCACCCGCAAAAAAGACGGCCAAAAGCAATGGTAAACAGCACTACGCAAACAACAAAAACCAGCGTACCCAGCACGAACAAGAAAATATCTTCCGGCCAAAATACCTGTCCAAGTATTACGAAATGCCTTTCTGCAAAATTCAACAACAGCAGCGGTTGGCCACTGATTCTTAGAAAAGGCCCCGAAAAAAAGAAGGCCAGGTAAAAATAACTGATTAGTGATCGCCACCTGTAATACTTCCCTTTACGGAGCAGCGGATACATCCACTGCCGTTTGCCTGAATCATTTGCCACCAGCAATCCGTTCATTTTATTTGTTAATTAGAAGCTATTTTACGGGCATTATCATCGTCTTTTACACCCTGTGGCGCTTTCGGATTAGCCGGATTGGTACCATGTATTGATTTTACATAATTGGCTACATCGGCAATTTGTTTAGGCGATAACTGTTTCTCCCATGTAGGCATCCCTTTTCCCGGCACGCCATATTTTATAGTTTTAAACAGGTCGTTTATTTTGCTTCCGTGCAACCAATAGTCATCTGTTAAATTGGGGCCAACATTTCCCTCAGCATGTTCGCCGTGACAAGGCTTGCAGGTTTGCAGAAAAATGGCTTTCCCCGATGCCAATACCGCAACATCGGTAGTTAATTTTACCGTGTTTTCATCAACCCGGTTGGCTTGCTTGCTCAGGTATACCTTTTTAGCGGCATCCGCGTCAGCCATTTCGGTTTTATACTCGTCGTATTGCAATTGGCCCGTACGAAAAACGTGGTAGTTTAAAAGATATCCAACGGCAAAAATAATGGTGCCATAAAAAAGATACATAAACCAGGCCGGGGTTGGGTTATCCAGCTCTTGTATACCGTCATAATCATGGGCAATCAATATCTCATTTTCTTCGGCCATGGGCCTTAACGAAAGCAGTTTTATCCACTTATCTTCCTTCGGTTTTTTAGCGGCTTTAACCGGTTTCATTTCTTCTTCAATCTGTTCATCAGTATAACCGTCCCGCTTTAGGATTAACCGGGTGAGTACTTTGAAAGTGCGTAACAAAACCAACATTACTATCAAAAACAGTAATAACACGGCAACGATAAAACCATACCCAACATAATTTTGCAACTCACCTGCGCTCATGGTTTCGTCTGCCGCCAATGCGGGCTGAATTGTTCCGCCAATGGCTAATAATGTTAGGCTATATTTAAACTTCATGACTGTAGTTGTTAAGTGAATTGCTAACACCATCTTGTAATGGCAAATCGCTCATGTGGTCCACGTGCTGCTTTTTAATGCGGATAAGCACAATGGTAACCACGATAAAAAATACAAGGAATATCCCCAACGAGAAAAGCAGGTAAGCCTGGTTTCCCGAAATGTTTTCTGTGAATTGTTTAAACATGGTCGTAATTATTTATTGGTGGTTTTGTTGGCTTTAATGTCTGTTCCTAATCGTTGCAGGTAGGCTATGAGCGCTATTACCTCTTTATTGCTTTTTATTTTGATATGGTCTTTAGCCAGGTCATCCGAGATGCCCTTTGCCTGCATATCCAAATCATGGTTGGCTATCTTTTCATAACCGGGAGCGTACGGAACACCCAATGTTCGCATAGCATTAATCTTTGCAACAGTTAGCGAGGTATCCAATGTTTGGGCAAGCAGCCAATCATAATTCGGCATTATACTTCCCGGCGACATCAGGCGCGGATCCATCAAGTGATTATAATGCCATGCATTGCTGTATTTTCCACCTTCGCGTGCCAGATCGGGACCGGTACGTTTTGATCCCCATAAAAACGGGTGGTCATAAACAAACTCGCCTGCCTTACTGTACTCGCCATACCGTTCGGTTTCGGATCTGAACGGCCTTACGGTTTGCGAGTGGCAATTTGAACAGCCTTCGCGGATATACAGGTCGCGCCCCTGTAGTTCAAGCGGTGTATAAGGTTTAACACTTGCTATAGTAGGGATATTCGATTTTATGGTTAGTGTCGGCATTAGTTCAACAAACGTCCCGATCAGGATAACAACCAATGCGGCTATCATTAACTGGATGGGCCTGCGCTCCAACCTGCGGTGCCATGATGCTTCGCGGGCAATGGTGCTTACCGGTTCGAGCGGCATGGCTTGCGCGGCCTCATTAGCGACCAGATTGCCTTTCAGCGCGGTTTTAGTAAGATTATAAGCCATTACTATAACACCCGTCAAATACATTGCCCCACCTGCCGACCGCATCATGTGCATGGGTAATATTTGTAAGGTGGTTTCTAAAAAGTTAGGATATTTTAACATCCCTTCGGGTGTAAATTCCTTTAGCATCAGGCTTTGGGTAAAGCCGGCCCAATACATCGGTATGGCGTAAAACAATATGCCCAGCGTGCCTATCCAAAAGTGAAATGAGGCCAGTTTTTTAGAGAATAATTCGGTTTTGTAAATTCGCGGTATAAGCCAGTATAGTACGGCGAAAGTTAAAAAGCCGTTCCAGCCTAAAGCACCAACGTGTACGTGTGCGATTATCCAGTCGCTAAAGTGGGCAATACCGTTAACTTGTTTTAACGATAACATTGGTCCTTCGAAAGTTGCCATACCGTAAGCGGTTAATGCAACAACCATGAATTTTAAGATCACATCATCACGCACTTTATCCCAGGCACCACGTAGCGTAAGCAGGCCGTTGATCATGCCGCCCCAGCTTGGAGCTATCAACATAATAGAGAAAGCTACACCCAATGATTGCGCCCATCCCGGCAGCGTAGTATATAATAAATGGTGAGGGCCTGCCCAGATGTAAATAAATATTAACGCCCAAAAATGCAGGATGCTTAATTTATAGGAATAAATAGGGCGGTTGGCCATTTTAGGCAGGAAGTAGTACATCATACCCAAATAAGGGGTAGTAAGGAAAAACGCCACCGCGTTGTGGCCATACCACCATTGTACTAATGCATCCTGCACGCCTGCATACACATAATAGCTTTTCCAGGCCGAAACAGGCAACTCAACCGAGTTAACAATGTGTAAAACGGCTATGGTAACAAATGTGGCAATGTAGAACCAGATAGCTACGTACAAATGCCGCTCACGGCGTTTAAATATGGTGCCGAACATATTGATGCCGAACACCACCCAAACTATCGTAATTGCAATATCTATCGGCCATTCCAATTCGGCATATTCGTGCGAGGTTGTTAACCCTAACGGTAAGGTGATAACTGCTGATACAATGATCAACTGCCAGCCCCAAAAATGTATCTTGCTTAAAACATCGCTAAACATCCGTGCCTTAAGCAAACGTTGCAGGGAGTAATAAACCCCCATGAAAATGGCGTTGCCGACAAAAGCGAATATCACGGCATTGGTGTGAAGCGGCCGTATACGGCCAAAGGTGGTATATTGGTTACCCATGTTCATACCCGGAGCGTACAACTGGATGGCTATTATTAAACCTACCGTCATACCAATAATACCCCATATTACGGTTGCTATACCGAAATCGCGGACGATCTTGTTGTCATAGTAAAATTTTTCTGGCTGCATAAAAAGAGATAATGTTATGTGTGTAAAACTATCTGGATAGGCTCGGTTGGGAAATGACGGATATTTGAAAAAAAGATGATGGGGATCACTTTTCGGGAGTTTCCTCTTCTTCGTCATCAATCAACATGCGCATCGATGGCGTGTAGAGGTCGTCATTTTGACCTGTGCGTTGCGCCCAAAAAAAGGCACCTAAAAATGCGGCGGCCATTAAAATGCTGCACCCGATCAAAAAATAAATGATATTCATAACAGGTTTCTCCTTTTTGCCATAAAGTGTGTTGCAATGCTTGTGAACGAAATAATGGTAACTGTGCTTACAGGCATTAGTATAGCGGCTGTTAACGGCGATAAATTTCCGGTTACGGCGTAGCTGAGCCCGATCAAATTATAAGTAAGGGATATTAAAAATGATAGGTGGATAATAGTCACGGTATCTTTTGAGAACCGAAGAAACGAAGGCAACTTATGAAATGATGCGCCATCCAAAATAGCATCGCTGCCGGGCGAGAAGTTATTAACGTTGTCTGTTACCGCTATACCCAGGTCGCTTTGCTTGAGGGCCCCCGAATCGTTAAGTCCATCGCCAATCATCATCACTTTTTTACCATCGTTTTGCAATGACTGAATAAAGTCGAGCTTATGCTGTGGCGACTGATCAAAGCGCATGTTTTCCGGGCTTTTAAAAAAACGAATCAGTTCATGTTGTTCATGGTTCTGGTCGCCCGAAAGCAATAACAGCGGATAATCAGTTTCAAGCGCCGCGATTTTTTCCATACCATCGCGATAATGATGTTCAAATGCAAAATATCCCAGGAATACATCATCTATCATTAAATGTACGCGTGTAAAATGGATGGTCTCGTTTTGATGGCCCAACACAAACTGCGCATTGCCGATGCGTAAATGATGACGGTCAATGGTCGCCGTTATTCCCTTTCCGGCAGTTTCCCGGTATTCTGCCACCGGTAATCGTTGAATGTTGCCCAGGTATTGGCATATCATCCTTGATAATGGATGCATCGAACTAATGCAAGCACTATAGATCAATTGTTCCTGCCCGGCGGTTAAAGCGGCTTCTAAATGGACACTTTTCCCTTCGCTGGACGTAATGGTCCCCGTTTTATCTAACACAATGGTATCAATGGCGGCCATTTGCTCAACCACTTTGGTGTTCTTCAAATAAAACAGGTTACGATCAAAAATGCTTAACGCCGCCGACATGGTAAAGGGTGTACTTAAAGCTAACGCACACGGACAAGCAACGATAAGTACCGCGGTAAATGCAGCAAACCCCCGTCTTAGGTCGGTCGACATCCAAAAAAACAGGGAAGCGAAAGCAATAAGCAGTAACACGATGGTAAAATATTTACTAACCCGCTCGTTAAAGGTTTGCATCCGGTTGTCCTGCTTGCGGGTAAATGCCTCGTTGTTCCACAATTGAGTAAGGTAGCTTTGCGACACCGGCTTTATTACCTCCAGTTCTATGGCTTCGCCTGTTTGCCGACCACCTGCATACACAATTTCGCCAAGCGTTTTATTTACAGGTACTGCCTCGCCGGTTACAAAGCTAAAATCGATCAAAGCCTCTCCTTTCAATAAAATCGCATCGGCGGGAATAATCTCGCTATGCCTTATCACCATGCGATTGCCAGTGTGTAGTTGGGATAACGGGACCGGCTTTTCAACTTCATTCTCGACAACATGCACCGCAACCGGGAAAAAGGACCGGTAGTCGCGTTCAAATGAAATATGGTGGTAGGTTTTTTTCTGAACAAATTTTCCTACCAGTAAAAAGAAAACCAATCCGCAAAGCGTATCAGTAAACCCTGCGCCGCTGTTGGTGATCACTTCAAATAGGGTACGGCCAAATAATACAGCAATACCTAATGCTAATGGGAAATCTATATTCAACACCTTGTTACGCAGGTTTTGCCAGGCTGATACAAAATAGCTGCTTCCACTATAAAATATCACCGGCAAAGCAAATAAGAGGTTTATCCAGCCGAAGAAGTGTTTAAATGTTTGCTCGTAAATGGAAAGGCCAAAATATTCGGGAAAGCTTATTAACATTACGTTTCCAAAGCAAAATCCCGCTACCGCTATTTTCTGAACCAGGTTGTCCTTACCCGCTTCGTTTTGCTTTTTTATCACATCCTGCAGGCTTATGAGTGGCTCGTAACCAATATCATATAACAATTCTACTAATTGTTGCAGGCTTAGTTGTTGATTATCAAAGCGGATATTTAATTGTTTTTTCAGGAAATCGACCCGGCAATAATGAATTGCAGAATTAATGTTATTCAACTTTTCTAAAAGCCAAAGGCACGAGCTGCAATGTATATGCGGAATGTAAAAGGTAACGATTGTTATTTCCTTATCCGTGAAATCGATCAAATCAGCAATAATCGTCGGATCGCTTAAATAGTCAAAGCGTTTGTCGCTGCGTGCACGGGTTGCACCGGGGTGGTCATTAAACACATAATAATTGCAGAGGTTGCCTGCCGACAATACCTGGTAAACGCTTTTGCAACCCTGGCAGCAAAAATGCTTGTCTTCTATAATATGCGCGTTAGTAAGGCAATCATCACCGCAATGAAAGCAGGCTTCTTTTTCGATAGTGTGGCTCCCGGTCATTCTAAATTATCTTGATACCAAAAATGGCGGGATATAGGCGGGAAAAGAATGATGCAAACTGTCGTAAAATGTGACCTCGGTCATATTTTACGACAGTTTAATGCGTAAGAGAGGTATCCTTTAAAGGCGCTGTTATCGAGAACTGCTTTCTTCGCCTAATTTTTTTATCTTGAAAACGTTAAGGACCAGGTAAAATAAAATGCCCCATACCGTAAATATAATGGAGTAGGCAATAAGCTGCAACCATAGTGGCGCCTTGCCCCTGGTGGCAAACAGGGTCCTGTTATCAAAGGTGTTCAACATTCTGAACTTAGCGCCCCAGGGTACCGATTTTTCGATGGATAAATTGCCGTACTGGTCGTTATCTTCAACCCTCGCGGTCAACGTAATATTGCCCCTCGCGTCCCCGGGGATGCTGTCCCGTTTAAAATCTGCCGAGGCCTGCCCGGTTGAGTCTGTTGTAAAGGTCGGTTTGTCGTTTACGCCAAGGTCGGCGCCCATTCGCTTTACGGCTATCTTTACATCAACACCCTTTACCGGCACCCATGACGTGTCTTTCATTTCAAATACCGTTGCTGTAATTTTCCTGCCTGACGCGGTATCTATTAAAATTTTTGCTCTTGAAACAGTCAGGTCCCCGCTACCGGCATCGTATTTTTTGTCGCCGGTAAAAGTTGCCACAAATGTGTGCTTAACTGATTTGCCCCATTTGTACTTTAATGATGACGGGATATAAGTTGAGGCTTCGCCGTCGTCATTGGTTGTTACTTTGCCTATAAAGTTCCCTGCGGAGTCTTTATCAAGAAACAGTTTCATGGTGACACCGCCTACATTTTGAAAACGGCCATCCACCTTTGTCTTTACTTTCACCCCCAGGCTTGGCACCTGGTTATTACTGGTGAAGTAATTTAACGCTATGCTCAGGCTGCCTTTTTGCGCGGTTTGCGAAAAGCCATTATAACCCGGCGCCAGGAAAATAACGAGTAATAACCCGGTTAATATTTTATTCAGCGGTTTCATGTTGTTCGGTTATAGTTTCTTGAATAGGAATGATTGGAAATATTCTTGCCAGCAAGGTAATGATAAGCATAGCCCCGGCCAATGAGCCCAGCGTAATTGCCCACTCCTCCCAACTCGGGAAATAATGGTGATAACTTGCAGGCACATCGTGCATCGGCAAAAATGGGTGCAGCAATGTAGGGGTTACTATTAAATAGCGTTTAAACCACGCGCCTACAACGACCATAATACCGGCAATAAAAACAGGCAGTGGCTTTCTTCCTTTTTTGAATAGAAGGATAATGGTGGGTATGATCATACCGGTTAAAATGGCAAACCAAAATAGCGGCGCAAAATTTCCCGAAAAAAGACCATTCAAATACTCAGCTTCCGACTCCTTCATTTTGAAAAATGGGGTCAGGAATTCGTTCATATTAAAATATAAATAGATCATGGCTAAAAGCACCAAAATGCGGCCCATTTTTTCAAAATGATTCTCTGTAATATATTTTTCCAAATGGTAGGCCTTCCTAAACACATACATTGCAACTACAACCGCGCCTGCGCCAACCAAAAATGCGCCGGCTATAAAGTACGCACCAAAATTGGTACTGTCCCAACCCGGGCGGTATGTTGTTGCAAATAACCACGACGTAACTGTGTGGATAGTGAACGCAACTGGAATAATAGCTATACAGAGTATATTGATCGCTTTTTCGCTCAGCTTAAACTGTTCGGGCGTACCCTTCCAAAAAGAGCCTATATATCCGTAAAACTTATATAGTCGCTTCCCGGTATTTTGTTTGAACCGCAGCAATATCTGTATATCGGGCAATAAAGGATAGTACAGCAGCAGCAGGCTGATAAAAAAATAAGTAGTGATAACGATAACGTCCCAGATGATAGGCGATTGAATGCGTCCGTAAATGAAAAGATTATAGAATCTTTCAGGACTACCCATATCTACTATAATAATGAGCGATGCAAAAATGATGGCAGCCACGGCAATGATCTCGGCAATGCGCGTAAGCGGCGAACCCCATTTTACGCCCGCAAGCCTGAAGACCGCAGTTATTAACGAGCCTACCAAGCTTATGGCTACAAAAAATACAAAGTTTGATATATAAATACCCCATGATACATAGTCGCGCATGGAGGTAACTATCAACCCGTACCGCAACTGCCTGTAGTAGGCATAAGCGCCAACCAAACAAATGGCAATTAAAACGCCAACCCAAATTTTACCGGCCTTACCAAACTTTTGCGGCAACAGGTCCGCAATGATCTGGGCATCATTTATAACTGTTACTTTCTTTTGTTCTTTACTGATCGGCATCGCCCCGTTTACAATTAAATTTTCCACTTTAAAATATTTAAGATCATGAATTTTGTGCTTTGTCATTTTCCAATCCTGATTCGAAAGGGAAATTACGGTTTACCGGTGGCAGGTAATAAACACTTGGTTTGGTACCCAGGTCCTCCATTAAACGGTAACCGGCTTTATCCCTAATCAACTCACTAAATCTGAAAGTTTCAGCGCCATTAGTCACCGAATCTTCGTTGATGTCACCAAAGAAGAATGTTCCATTGGGACATGCAGATACACAATGTGGCAGCATACCCATCCTGGTCATATCCGCGCAGAAATCACATTTGCCTACGGTTCCCTTCTTTTGCGGAATGCTGGTCTCGGCCGAATAAGGCTGGCTTGCAACTATAGCCGGAATTTCAGGCTCGCCCCAATTGAATACACGGGTTGAATAGGGACAGGCTGCCATACAAAAACGACAGCCAATGCAACGGTCACTATCAATTAATACAATACCATCTTCTCGTTTAAAAGTGGCATCAACCGGGCAAACCTTAACACATGGCGGTTCATCGCAATGCATACACGTGGTAGGTTCCCAATAGGGAGCAGCATGATCGGCCGACTTCATTGGGTCCACCTTGATCCAGTTTTCGCCCGGATTTAGTTCGTGCGCATGATTACAGGCTGACTGGCAATGTTTAAGGTTCTTGCACCGTGAAAGGTCAATAACCATGACAAATTTTTTGCCCGGAATGCCAATTCTTGCTTCCGTGTTTGTTACAGGCGGCAAATGGGGCACCGGTTTAAGAAATGCTTCATCCACTTCAATTACTTCACCGTCAACAGACAGAAGTTTCACTTTTTTGCCCGATGCTTTTGCCCCGTCTTCGGCCCCTGCCTCAAAAACGTCCTTTTTATTATTGCAGCCTGCTGCGATGCCCGCAACTGCTAAACCTGTTAAAAGGAAATCCCTTCTCGAATTATTTTGCTGATCCATCATAATTATTTATTTGATGCCTAAATCTTTTTTTTAATCCAGTTCTTAAGTTCATTGTTGGTGACCCTTTTGCTGCTTGCAGCCAATAATGCGCCATCAATTTCTACCAGTTTGCCGTCTTCGGTCAACATTTTGACCGTTTTGGGTTTGGCCTTATCCGCAGCTGCACTTTTCTTATTCCAAAAGGGTAGGCCCAATGTGGAAGAAACAGCCGCAAATGCCGATACAATGCCAACGCCAACCATGAATTTTCGCCGTGTGGGTAAATTGGCCTGATCTTTTTTTTCTATACTATCCATAAACGTTTAGTCTTTTTTACTGCGGTAAATTTATGGCTGTATGTGTAGTTAAAATATGATGCGAAACAATACGAATAGTGATAAAGATCACATGGACTCCGCAAGTCAATAAAAGCATTTACTTACATAACAAAAAAGGCCCGGAACTAAGCCGGGCCTTGGGTGTAGATTTATTGCTTAACTGATTATTTTTTTAAAGTGCGCACGTAATTAACCAGGCTCCATATATCTTCGGCATCCGGGATCTTCTTTTTAAAACTTGGCATATCATCGCGTCCTTCTGATATCTTGTAAAACAAAGCGCCATCTGCTTGCGATTGAACATCTGATTTAGACATATCCTGCGGCTGTGTTTTTAACTGGGCTGCTTTGTTACCATCGCCTAAACCGGCTTTGCCATGGCACGATGCGCAATGTAAACTATATAATGCTTTGCCTGCGGCGATTGTTTCTTTACTTGATTTTACGGGATTGGCCGTTTTTGCATCTTTGTCGGGTACCGGCCAGGGTTTTTGTTGCTGGTCGATAGTGAACGCGACACTCATAATTCCTACCGTCATTACAGTAGCAACTAACATTAACTTTCTTTTCATATTTCCTTTTTTTATTAATTTATTGACTCGTTGATGCAACCTCAATTCGTTGCTATTGTTTCATATTAAAAATTCCACAGCCGTGAAATATTAAAGCCGATGAGGAACTGCCCCTTTTTAAAATCGTTTTGGTTATATACAAAATTATTTTGCGGTATTAGTGAGCTATAGTTTCCAACGAATATTTCAAAATCGTGGCCGCTTGTTTTCATTTCGATACCAAAGCTTAAGTTAGGATGCGGATTATTGGCCGGGTTTTGTGTAAGCGGCTGATCATAATTGGCAATAAGCGCCGATTCATCAGATATTTTGAACCTGCCTGAAAATGAAATGCCAAAATTATCATTCTTCAAAATCGGCATCACATTTCCGGAAGCATCAAGATATCCTTGTAGATTATTAAAGTGCGATAAATTAGGGCCCGCTTGGATAGAAAGAGCATCACTAAACTTCCGCGCAATCAGGATCTGGTTAAAATAACTGAAACGGTCTGAAGTGCTGACAAACAAAGTTGTATTATCTTTTTTCCTGGTATCGGCTGCTACGTCGCCATAGTAGGTTATACTTACGGGCATTGATCCACTTTTTGTTTGTTTTAACAGCGCATATTTAACGTTCCCGTCAACCTGCATTTTTTCGTTGGTGCCGCCAAAACCAATTTGTAAATTATTAACCGGTACATAGCTAAACCCGAGGCGCATAGTTGCGCTGGCAAAAATCCCGAATAAGTCGGTTGTGCCATGCTCAACCGTGCCGAACCTGTGTTGGATGTCGAACTCAAAGGTTCCTTTGATGGGTACCATAACCGTTTGTTCATCTATCAAATAATTCCCCTCGAATGTGTTTTTCACATACGATGTCTTTTTTACACCGGGGGCTGCGGCTGTGGTGTCCTTTATTTTTGAAGTGTCCTTTTTTACCGGCGCTGTAGTTTTAACAGCCTGGGCGTGTAGCTTCCCAAAGCTGCAGCATAGCAGCATTATCGCGCAAAGCCATGCGAAAGGCGACACCGGTAAACTATATGTTTTTTGGTTTTTCATGAGTTATATTTTTAATTATTTTTTGCTCCCTGTTTTACCCAGGCCAGCATTAGCGCGTTTATATTTGATGGATTATTTGTAGCACCGGCAGGCATTGGTATAGCTTCTTTGCCTGTAAGCCATAAGTATACTACGCTGCTTTCGGGGGTAGCGGTATTTAGAAAGTTTCCACCCTCCAACGCCGTATAGGCGGTAGCTTCCGACAGATCGGGCGCAATTGAACCGTTATGGCATCCGCTTAACGCGCAGTTTTTAGTTAATATAGGCTGTATATCCTTCGAAAAACTAACCGTTGCAGTTACTGCCGGCGCGTTATCTACCAAAACCGTTGTGGTTTTGGTACAGCTGGCAATAATGAATATCAATTGCGTGAGTACTAATGATCCTATTATGATGTTTTTCTTCGACATGATCTGGATTTTAAATAATGGTTAGAGCAGGCCGGTTAATTATTTCTGAAAATGCAATGTTAATCCCGGCATAATTGCGTGTGCTGTGTTTGCCTTATTAAATACGGCAATCCCAAAATTCACATCAGATAATTGTGAAAAATCAACATCCTGTAATTGCGTGTCTCCTGTTTTTAAAGCCCTTTTTAATTCCAATATCCAACCCGAACCTGTATAAACAGCCTTGAATGGTATATCGCTACGACTTCCCTGGTATTTTTGCATTATCAAGCCCGGAATTGCTTTGGCCCCTACGCCGGTAATGTTTCCGTAAGTATCGAACAAGGTATTGTAATCGGATACTGCAGTGGGGTCTATTTTTGAGCCGTCTGATAAGGTTAAAATGCCGTTAGCATCAACCGCTGTAACCAACAAGGCCTGCGTTACGCCGTCAGCGGCGGTTACACCTGTTAGTGTAGCCACAGCGGCACCGGCGGTGATATTTGTGGTTATTAACACATAGGCATTGGTCTGCCCCTTAACTACCCACGCAGGTACAGTAACAGATGTTGTAGTTCCTGTAATTTTTAATGTTTGTGTATTGGTAACAGATCCGGGCACTGCCGAATAAGTAGGTACTCCGGCTGTTGTAGACGTAACTGCAGCTCCATCAGAGTGGCGGCCGTTAGCGTTTAGCTGCCCACCGGCATAATCTATATAGTCGTCGTCAGCATAACCGTATGCCTGGTCCTGCATTAAGTGTATGTGCCAAAGGTCGGCTTTTTCGGCCGGGCCGTTGGTAAAGTGATTGCCGCCGGCTTTTGCAGGCACAGTAACCAACACAGGAGGACTAACATGGTTATTAAGTGAATCTGTCGGAGGATTTATATGGCAGGTTGCATAACAGCTTTGTGATGCAAAAAGCCCGATAGAGTTATTAATATTCCATTGAAATCCAAACTTATCCTCGTTAAACGGGATAGTAGTAATACCGCCATTCACATCAAAAGTGTAGCTGCTTGCCTGCCTTGCCCATAATTTGGTTGTTGGGTTGTAACTTACCGGTGTATTTGCTAAACTTTGATCCGGATCGTTCCATTCAACAAGAAAATAAATATTGCTGCCGTCATACATAGAGCGCATAGTGACATTGTAAGATAGGCCAATATAACCTTCAAAAGTTCCATTACCGGGATTGGGAACTGTGGCTATAATCTGCAATTTGGGTGCGTTTGCCCATGCGGCGTCAATAACGCCGTCAATAGTTGGGGCGGAACTGGCTTTAATGGTTGTCAGGATTGAAGAACTTGTTGCTGAACTTGCAAGAATTACCTGGTCATTTTTTGTGCAGGCAGCCATATAGCCTATAATGCAGACTATTGTTGATATGACCCAGATTTTTTTGTTTTGAAGGTATTTCATAATTTAATTTTTTATGGGGTTAATGTTTTTTATCACGGGGCTAAATTACTGTCACATTCATGTCAGAAATGTGACGAGCGTCACACTATAAAATGATGCAAATGCACATAATTTTAAATTCTCTCTTTAGGCTATAGCCCGATATAGGTTGTTTGAGTTCACCATATTATGCCAGTCGTTTTAGATGGCAATGATTATTATAACTGGTTGATCTTTAAATGAAAAGTGACGCTCAGCTTGTCGTTTGTTTGTATCATGCCGCCTAATTTTCTTGGCGGAATAAGGTTAAAATCCGAAAAATTTACGTCGCGTGATCCCAGTAAATGGATTACATTTTGAGCATCTTCCGAGATCTGATAATTTACCTCAACACGTTTACGCACACCTGCAATTTCAATGTCAACCAAACCGGTTATAATTTCGGGCTGCGTGGTTAACCCCGGCAATTTATTGAGCGATAAAAAGCTGATGTGCAGTAAAGGAAACTGAGGTTCTTTCAGTGTTTTCCGAAGGTCATGTGTCATTATGGAATTATGACAATCAAAGCTTTGAACCTTTAGGTCAATATTTCCTGACAACGCAATTTCTTTATCATTTTTGTTTTTTAGAAAGATCGTGTCTGTCCTGTCATACGCCGGAATCTCGCAGGCAAACTTATTGATGTTTGTGGTGCCATTAACAGATAGATTGCTGCTTTCGCTAACCACCCATTTTCTCGTCCCTGTCATCCTGCCTATTATTCCGGGAACAATGAAGCTGGTGAGCGTAACGTATAGCAATAATGCCCATACAATATTTTTATGTCGCATCGCCATCGATTTTTTGATTAAGGGTTAACCTTGGCGAATACCATTCCTGCGATGCTGGCCTGGAGTAATCCATATACAAACCAGCTTGATACCATTGCTATGGTAATATCCAAAGCGCTAAAGGATATCCACATAACCGGCAAAAGAGCTATTACAGAGTAAACCAATCCAAATTCTAAACCCCGCAGAATAAATGCGCCATGAAACACAGTTTTAAACCGGTCCCAAAACCAGGACAAGGCGAAACTGAACACAAAGGCATGCATATAAAACAGGATATCGCGGCTGCCGTCTGAATTAAACAGAGGGTTAAAATATTCTGTAAAAAGCGATGGGCAAAACCTTACCGCCAGGAAAAGGCTGCCATAACTGGCTACAAATAGTATACAGCCGGCAATGAAACCTGATATGAGTATCTTCTTCATGTTAGTTGGGATTGAATAGTGACGATAGAAATTTTTCAAAACAAAACCCCTGCGTCAACGCAGGGGTTTTGTTTAAATTTAACGGAACTAAAACGCAATGGAAGCTTCCATTACTATGCCGCTGAATTGGCCGCCATTAAGTATATTGGTTGTTGGATAGTTCAAATATTTTTGGCTTACATATTCAGCCTTCATCATAATGTTATGGGTTAAAAACCAACCAAATGAACCGGCGGAACGATTGGTGGTTACATCATCAGCTACACCAACAATCCTTGCGGTAACTGTATTGTAGCGGTATCCTATCCAAAAGTTTTGGGTTTTTGCGGGGAACCTGTAAATAAAGTCGGCTGCATATTGAGTAGCCCAACGATTAACAGATTCTGTTATAGCCCTTCCGGTTGCATTTTCGGCGGTTCCGAAAAATTCAAATCCTTTATATTTAAAAAACAAGTTTCCCATAAACGTGTGTATCTCTTCGCTAAAGCCGGGATTAAACCTTCCTGAGAATGGGCTGTAGTCATTGGCGTTGCTTAAGGTTGTTCCATTGGCTGTGGCCTGGTTTTCCATTACATCAAAATAGTGTGAACCAGTGCGGTCCCCGCCCAATAATGTATTACTGTTACCACTGTTAAGCGTATAGAATGAGCCGGTTACACGTAGCCTGAAATCGGGGTTAAGTTGTTTGTCAAACCCTATTTTTCCAAGAAACGCAGCGTCAAATTTATTTACCTGGTGTGTTGCAGAGTCAATTTTTGTAGGAGCATTTACGGTTTCGTCTAATAATCCGTTAGTAACGCCACCCATTACAAATAGACCTGTTTTTCCGGCGTGATAATAAACCTGCGCACCTAATTCGGTAGCAAATTCATCCATAATATAATTTTCAATAAATGGATTATAAATAGTATTGCCTCCATCAGTTCTCCTAAAGTGTTGGTCGCCATAATCAACATCGTTCTGACCTATGCGTATGGTAACGCTCTTCATAATGTCGTTAACCATGGGGCTATTCAAAAAGAGCAATTTATCAAATTGAATATAACCGCCCTTTACCCAGGTTTCTTCGTGGTGTCTCGCTGCCAGATATTCTGTTATATTCATACGGATACCATCGGCAAGTTGTACATCTACATTTAAATTTGCCATTGGTAACTGGAAGGCGTGCCCAAGAGGGATAAGGCTGTTTACATTGCCTGTGAAGCCGGTTTTTGTAAGAGGCAGCGCCGTGTTTTGATCACTTAATGTTTGGAAACTTAGTTCGAAGTTACCGCCGACCTTTACTTTTACCCCGGTGAACTTTACTGTGTCAATTTTGGGCGTTTCAAACATATTTAGCCCAAGCATACTATTTGGGCGAAAAAATTGTATAGTTTCCTGTGCCTGTGCTGCGATAGGCACAAAACTTAACCCTGCTATTACGAACGAGCCAACTATGGTTAGAAATTTAGTTTTCATGATTGTATGATTAATTTACTTGAGATGTAATTGTTAATTTGCTTTTGAGATCAATTGATTGTTTTTGTATTGCAGATTAAATTGTATGGTGAGGTCGTTTTTTACCTTCATCGCGCCCAGCATAAAAGTTGGTGGGTCAATTTTGTAATCAGTTAATTTTATAGGTTGCGCACCTGTGCAAGTGATGGTGTTATCGGGGTTGACTACTGCAATCACAACCATTGTTATGGTTTGAGTAGCGCCTGCAATAGTAAGATCGCCGGTTGTTTTAATAGCGTATTTGCCTTTTTGAACTTCGGTTATTACCGCCGAATTAAGCTTGTATACAACCTTTGGAAATTGATCAGCCTTCATGGTTTTATAAGTCCTGTCATCCATTGATGCATGTTCGCTTTTGAGGCTTTTTGCGTTCAGCGAAAAGCTGAAAGAGGAGAGTGCTGTTAACTGGTGATCGCCGTTAAGCTTAAAATCGCCCTGGCTTTCCATAACCGTTGATGCCATTGTCCAGTCGTGAACATTGGATGTCCCCAAGACTTTAATGCTGACATCTTTGTCGGCGGTTAACCTATAATTGGTTTGTGCCATTAAATTTTGTGGCATTGCGCCTAAAATGACCGCAGTGATCATTATTGAGATTGATAAGATAGTTTTGCTTAAATTTTTCATGGTATTTTGTGTTTAATTAATGACCAAATGTAGAGCGATCGGCGCAGGCCGGGAATGATTGATGTTGGGCAGATAAGTGATGCATATCATTTTATAAATGAAACACTTAGGTAGATTTTGTATAGGGGTTAAAAAAAATGCCCATAACCTGTTAAGGTTAAGGGCATTTACTACTTTAAAGTATTACACCTGTTTTTAAAATGCCGCGAGGCCTTTTTTTACACTATTGCACGGAAAAATAAGTAACGGTTTGTTAGAGCTGACGGCCAGTTGTTGTGTTATGCTTTCATCAAAAAGCTTTTTAAAAATTGTCCGTTTCCGATGGACGACAACTGTAAGGTCTATATCTGCATGCTCGGCCAACCAATCAAGCCCTGCTACAACACTTTTGTTTTGTATAGCCCGGTAATAAATTTTAGGATAGTTTGACGGTGCGGTTTCGGCCGTAAAAAAATATTTGGTCACCTGTTCTTTTTCGATGTCAGCAGATTTATCAGCGGCAACATGCGTGATTAAGATCTCGGAGTCGAAATATTTAGTAATGTCGTGTAAATCAGATAAAACATCAAGGCCGTCATAAACCAGATCGGTGGCAAAAGCTATTTTTTTAAATCCGCGGAATTTAACCTGGTAAGGTATAACCATCACCGGGAACTCCGCAGTTTCAATAATACTTTTGGTATGATTTCCGGAAATAACGGTGGATAAAAAACCGGCGCTATGTTTACTGATTATCCCCATCAAAACATTATGCTTTGCGGCAATTTCATTAAGCCGGTCTTCTACAGCCCCCGCCAGGCTGCATTGAATAACATCCGGCCTGAAGAGATCTTTACTGCTGGTATCAATTTCTCCCTGTAACCGTTCGGCTAATTCGCTCAGGTCGTCAACACTATTTTGTTCGCAAACGCCTATCGGCCAGGCTTTAGGGTTCATTAACCGTTCGCCCTGCGGCACTTCATAAACATTACATAGTAATAAATCTGCTTCAATATGTTGCGCCAGTTTTAAAGCATAGTAGGCTGCGTAATCTGCATTTATAGAAAAATCGGTCAATACTAATATCGTTTTCATGATTGTAAGAATTAGTTTTATACTTTTTCAAATCTTTTGTAAAAAGCGTTTTCCAGCATTTCACGCTGATCCGGGTGCGCAATTTCAAGCAATGCCCTGGCACGTTGTTTAAGGCTTTTACCAAAAAGGTCAACCATGCCGTATTCTGTAACTACCCAATGTACATGGCCCCGCGTTGTTACTACGCCTGCTCCTTCTTTCAGAAACGGAACGATGCGACTGATGCCTTTATTGGTTTGTGATGGCAGGGCTATAATGGGCTTCCCGCCTTCGGATAAAGCGGCACCCTGGATAAAATCCATCTGCCCGCCTATCCCCGAATATTGGTAAGTGCCAATAGAGTCGGAGCAGATTTGCCCCGTAAGATCAATTTCAACTGCGCTGTTTATTGCGATAACTTTGGGGTTTTGCCTGATGGTACCTGTATCGTTTACGTAGCTAATATCCATTACCCTTATGCCGGGGTTATCGTTTACAAAATCATATAATTTACGGGTGCCGGTTATAAATGAGGTAACAGAACGGCCAGTGTTTAGCTTTTTCTGACTATTATCAATTACGCCGCTTTCAATAAGCGGTATAATGCCATCAGAAAACATTTCCGTATGAAGCCCCAGATTTTTGTGAGTAGTTAAATTGCTTAGTACCTGGTCGGGTATACTGCCGATCCCCAATTGCAGGGTAGCCCCGTCTTCTACCAGCGAAGCAACGTTATGCCCTATTTTTTTTACAGCATCGCTCACCTCAAAAGAATAATCAACCTCGGGCAATTCACATTTATGCCAAACCATGGTATCGATTTTTTTGATATGGATGAAGCCTTGTCCATGCGTACGCGGCATTAAAGGGTTTACCTGTGCGATAACGTATTTTGCCATTTCTACCGCAGCCCGCGCAATATCAACCGAAGTACCCAACGAACAAAAGCCATGCGCATCAGGAGGTGAAATCTGGATGAGTGCAACATCTATCGGCAATATATTTTTACGAAATAATTGTGGTATCTGACTTAAAAAAACCGGCACATAGTCACCATCTTCGCTGTTAGATACCGACCGCGTAGCTGCGGAAACGAAAAGCGAATTGAAATAAAAGGATTTTCTATGTTCGGGTCTGTCAAAATTCACTTCGCCCAATGTTGTTATGCTTACGAACTCTACATTATGAAGCTCATGATGCCTGTTTTGAAGGGCATGTACAAGGCAAACCGGGGTGGCCGCGCCGCCGTGAATAAATACCCGATCGCCGGGCTTAACGTATTTAACGGCATCGTCTGCTGATATGTACTTTGTATCGGTCATGATTAAACTCTGTTATTTATAGCTTTATTAAAGGCTACTATTTTCTTTTTTAATTGGTAACGTCAACATACTTGCCTGCTTTAATAGCTTCTTCAATAAATGCAAAAACAAGATTTTTAACC
>Ga0206816_1059_pt1 | contig 28249 bp, 31 predicted proteins | sample Alteio_BWOrgCont_88_FD_152866 | JGI IMG/M metagenome (GOLD analysis project Ga0206816, IMG submission 152866) | Enriched cells from forest soil in Barre Woods Harvard Forest LTER site, Petersham, Massachusetts, United States -... | ecosystem: Environmental > Terrestrial > Soil > Temperate forest >... | reverse complement strand
ACAATAACTGAAGACGGGGAAGCGGTGGCTGATTTATCTGAAAAAATAAAAGAATTTTCGGAAAAAGAACATTTGCGGGATAGGCTGCACCCGGAATTACCCCAGCTAAACGCCGGCGAACCGGCAAATGCTGATGAAGTTAAACTGAACTGGGACATTAAATCGGCGGCTGACCTGGATAAATTAAATACTGACGTACAACCTGGTTTAGAACTTACCGAATTGGATTGGTCAATTATAGATGAATCTGAAAGGTTAAACAGCGATGCTATATTTGCCCAGGAGGTTACTTCGTTTTTTAAGCCGGAAATTGTTGCTCCAAAAGCAGAAGAACAGCAGCCTGCTAAAGATGTTGAAGAAGAAGAAGAGCAGAAGCCAACTTTGGCTGCGGCGGCAGAAAAGGCCACACCTACCCCACAGGTAAAAAACGAAGAGAACAACCAACGCTGGTGGTAAATTAGTTAATCCTTACTGTTTTTTGATTTTGTTGTAGTGGCCGCCTTTTTTGGTTTGGGCACATCATCGTGTTCAACAATTAAAGTGGGATTATCATGTTGGTTTGACAACGGTTTTGTCAAGTCGGCAATAGAAGCTGTACTTTGCGTTGCCTTATTCTTGTTGCTTGCCAATTCGGCTAAAACGGTATGCCCGCCTTTTACTACATCGCCGATATTTACATTGATCCTTGTGCCCAGCGGCAAAAATACATCAACTCTCGACCCAAATTTTATAAAGCCAAACTGATCGCCCTGCTCAACAACATCGCCTTCTTTTACATACCAAACAATACGGCGGGCCAGCGCGCCTGCAATTTGACGGAACAATATCTGTATACCCGTACTGTTTTCGGTTACAACGGTGGTACGCTCGTTTTCTGTAGATGATTTTGGGTGCCAGGCTACCAAATATTTGCCCGGGTGATATTTAAAATATTTAACCACACCGCTAATAGGGTTACGGTTAATATGCACATTTATTGGCGACATAAAAACCGAAAGCTGGATGCGTTTATCTTTAAAAAATTCGGTTTCTGTGGTTTCTTCAATAACAACCACCTTGCCATCTGCGGGACAAAGTACGGAGCGCTCATCCTTGGTTATGGTTATTTTAGGGCTGCGAAAGAATTGCAGGATAATAACAAACAACGCGAACGACAGGATATAAAATATCCACCTTACCACGGTGTAATCCGGAAAGAAAAACTGTATAAAAGCGTTCAGCACGAAAATGAAAAGTATGCATAGGGCGATGGAGGAATATCCTTCTTTATGAATGGTCATTGTTTTATTATTTTATGCAAAACTAAGCATTTGTAACGAAGTATAGATACGCATAAACAATTGGCGCTGCCATTAGCAAGCCGTCAAACCTGTCCAAAAGACCGCCATGTCCGGGTAATATGCCGCCCGAATCTTTTACATTGATACTGCGCTTAAACATAGATTCAACCAAATCGCCCATAGTGCCAAATGTGCTTATCAGTACCCCTATCCATACCCATTGCTGCCAGGTTAGCTCGGTAAAATAAGTGCTGATAAGTATCGCTGCACCTGCGGTAATGATGATACCACCTATAAAACCTTCCCATGTTTTTTTAGGCGAGTGCCGTTCAAATAATTTTATCCGCCCCAGTTTACTGCCAACCAGGTATGCCCCGGTATCATTGGCCCACAGCATCAGCAAAAATGCCATCGGGAAATGAAAGTTGAATATCCCGGTTACATAAGCCAGCGCATGGAAAAAAGTGAACGGAACTATAGTTAATATCAACCCTAAATAAGTATAAGCTATGTTATGAAACGGCGAGTTCGATTTTTTAAAGAGCTCCTGTATAAATATGGCGCTTAGTGTTACAGGCAGCAGAAATAATAATTGATGGTACAATTTACTATCGTCATAAGCGGCCAGGGTAAATACGCCAAAAATACATGCCGCGTTAAATAAACCGCTTTCGATGCCGGGTTTTATGCCCGTTTGTTTAATGAGGCCAAAATATTCCCAAAGGCAAAACAAACTGAGTACTAAGTAAAATATCCCGAATACAAATTGGCCCAACAGCAAAGAGCCCAGCATAACGATAATAAAAAAAAAGCCGGTTATGGCACGTGTTTTCATAAATTAATTTTGATTGATAAGCTCTATAGCAATGCTGAAATTGTCCTGGTGTACCCATATCTCGATAATGCCAAAAGTGCGGTATGAAGAATCCTGCTTGTTGATCAAAACAGCATCCACGTGGTTTTCGTTAAGCATCTGTTTGATGATCTCGGCCTTGAAAAAATCAGGCGAGGTATAAATTTTAACCCAGTTTTTCTCCATTTAATATATCGGCAATGGTTTTTTGTTGAGGTTAATATAACGGTATACGTACATTAAAAATCCAACCGTTACGAAGCTAAATATATACAATTGCACGTTAAACAGGTGCTGGTCGTCCAGGTTGATCGTTGTTTTTTTATGCTGATATAAATATGTCGCAACTACGGCGGTACCATTGTTAATAAAATGCCCCCAAACTGCGGGCCATATACTGCCGCTCCAGGCTACAAAATAACCGAATAATGCTCCCAATAACAAGCGCGGTAAAAAACCAAAAAACTCCAGGTGAAAAGCGCTGAACAATATGGCGGTTATCCATATAGCGGCATGTTTGTTTTTTGTCCACCGCATAAATATGGTTTGGATAACACCGCGAAACATAAATTCTTCAGCAATACCGGTTAACAGGCCAATAACAAGTACATCAAAAATCATTGTGCCAAAGCTATTCATTTGAAGCATTGCGGTCATTAATTTCTGATTGGTGTCTTCGCTTTCGCGCATCCATTTTTGCACACCGCTTAAAAAATGCGGCAAAACCATTTTTGCATTAATGTTTGATAAAAGCTCTATCAATGGAGAAGAAATAAACATGATACAAAAAACCAACACCAGTAAAACCCAGGGGAAATAGATTGTGGGTTTTAGATAATCGTTTGTATTCTTTACAATTACGTAAGCAAAAAATACAGGGGCCGCAAAAATAGGCAAGGTGGTGCCCATTACCTGTATAATCCATAACGCATTAATAACATGTGGCGCGGTAAGGTTTCCTTGTGAAATGGCCATTACTGAATTAAGGCCATAAAAAGCTGCGGCTGTACCAATTGTAATAATATTTGCTGCTAAAATAAACCCTACACAAATTGCAGCAAAGCTTAAAAATTGTAGTGCAGGGTGTTGCCGGTTTTGGTATTGTTTTGGCTCTTCGGTAGTTGTATTTATCATCCGGCTTAAATTTCGTATTTTTGCTGCGGTTAAAGATAAGTGATGTCTGTACAAATTGGAAATATTGATTTAGGAGAATTCCCGCTGTTATTGGCACCGATGGAGGATGTAAGCGATCCGCCGTTCCGTTATGTGTGCAAACAAAACGGCGCGGATATGATGTACACCGAATTTATCTCGTCGGAAGGATTGATACGCGATGCCGCCAAAAGCCTTAAAAAGCTGGATATTTTTGAATACGAGCGCCCCATAGGCATCCAGATATTCGGCAGCGATATTGAGCACATGCGTGAGGCTTCCGAAATTTCATCCAAAGCAAATCCTGATCTCATCGACATAAACTATGGCTGCCCGGTAAAAAATGTTGCCTGCCGCGGCGCCGGCGCGAGTTTATTGCAGGATATTGATAAAATGGTAGCCATGACCAAAGCGGTTGTCGAGGCAACCCATCTGCCCGTAACTGTAAAAACCCGCTTGGGCTGGGATGATAATACCAAAAATGTGCAGGAAGTAGCCATGCGTTTGCAGGATGTAGGTATAAAAGCGCACACTATTCATGGACGCACCCGCTCGCAAATGTATAAAGGCGTTGCAGATTGGACATTAATACGCGAGATAAAAAAGAACCCCAACATACAAATACCAATTTTTGGTAACGGCGATATTGATTCGCCTGAGAAGGCTGCCGCCTGGCGCATGGAGTTTGGGGTCGATGGTATGATGATCGGTCGCGCGGCTATTGGTTACCCCTGGATATTCCGCGAGATTAAACATTATTTTAAAACCGGCGAGCATTTGGATAAGCCCACTATGGGCGAACGTATTGATGCCTGCAAAACGCACCTGCAAAAATCCATTGAATGGAAAGGGCCAAAAACCGGCGTGTTTGAAATGCGAAGGCATTATGCCAACTACTTTAAAGGAATTGACCATTTTAAAGAATACCGCATGAAACTGGTAACAGCGAACACTTTTGACGAGCTGGAGGATATTTTATTTGAAGTAGAGAACAACCCCCATTACGCAAATTACGTACATACAGGTACAGAAGCCGCTTTACAATAGGTTAATAATTAGCTGTATATGTAAAAAATATATAGACAAACAAAAAATAATTGACTTAGCTATTGTATTATTGACAGCAGTATATATATTTGAACATATCCACGTAGTGAAAAAATGGTTACCTACATAACAGATGGTGTTAAAGTTTCGGTAGAAACTATCTATCAGCCGGAGTATTCCAATCCGTCTAACGACCATTTTATGTTTGCTTACAAGGTAACTATTGAAAATTTAGGTACTTATGCTATCCGTTTGCTGGGCCGCCACTGGTATATTTTCGACTCGAACGGCGCAAAGCGTGAAGTTGAAGGCGAAGGCGTTGTTGGGCAGCAACCCGTTATCGAACCTGGCAGTTCGCACGAATATGTGTCGGGCTGTAACCTTAAAACCGATATGGGCAGCATGAAAGGCGAATACCAAATGACCCGCCTGCTTGATAATACCATCTTTAATGTGCAGATACCAGAGTTTTACCTGATAGCTCCGTATAGGATGAATTGAGAGAACCGAGAATCAGGAGACAAGAATCAAGGTCAATAAAAAAGCCGCGCCTGAAAATTTTCAGGCGCGGCTTTTTTATTGACTTATATTTTTTTAATTACATAGGCGGACGATGACCACCGCCTCCTCCATGAGGTTCTCCACCACCACCGCGAGGCTCACCGCCGCCACCGCCCGGAGGACGTTGTTGTGGTTGCGGCCTTGGTTGTTGCTGCGGCTGTGGCCTTGGCTGTTGTTGGGGCTGTGCCTGTGGGCGAGCTTGTTCCATGTGTTGTTGAGGTTGCGGGCGCGGCTGTTGTTGAGGCCTTGCCTGTTGTTGTCTTTGCTGTTGTTCGGGCGCGCGTTGTTGTTGCGCCGGTCTTGCCTGCTGTGCAGGACGTTGTTCGGCGCGCGGCTGAGCGGCACGTTGTTCAGCAGGTTGCGCGTGTGCCGCCGGGCTGTTTGGAACCCTTGCTCTGTTTGCTTCGGCGTTACCGCCTGCGGGCCTTGCAGCGTTGTTATGAGCGGCAGGGGCGTTGGCCATGTGTTCGCCCGGACGGGCCATAGCGGATGTTGCCGGACTGCCATGATTGGTAGCAAAATGCTGCGCCGGGCTCTTAGCCGCCACCTGCTGGTGCGACATTTGGGTACGCGTTGGCGCTACATGGTGTTCGGCCGAGAAGCGTTGTTCATCGGCATTTGGCCGTCTGTTAACGCCGCCGGGGCCGTTAAAACTTACACGGGCACCACCTGAATGTACTACCGTACGATCAACATAAGTATTGTGTACAATAGTTGTGTTTACGTGAAACACTGCGGTATTATACCGAAAATGCCCGCCATCCCATACACCACCACCAAAACCTATGCCTGAATAGCCGAAGCCATAGTTAATGCCGCCATAAAAGCCTACGTGAGGCCCCCAATAACCGGCATGATATAAGTAAACCCCGTTATCGTAACCCCAATAGTTTGGTGTCCATAGCAATCCCGGATCCGGTGGTGCAACCCATACACCGGGTACCCAATAGTAACCATCGGCATCATCATAAGCCCAATAGCCGGGTTGCCATAAATAGCCGTCAACGGGGCATTCGGGTTGGTCATAAACAGGTAATGGCGGCGGGGCCAGCCTTACCGATAGCCCAATGCTTACCTGGGCATGCACCTTGGGCGCGGCAATTCCAATTGTCGCTGCTAAGATCAGTATTTTGAATAAATTTTTCATAATTGTAAGTTGTATGAGTTAATACAGTTAGGTTACTAAATTGTTTTTGGGTTGATTGAGTTAATGTTATGTATGTGTCTTATGATAATTAAAAACCACTCACTTAATCAACCCAATCCAACTTAATCAACCAAATTCATACTTTTGGCTGATGACCATAACGACAAACACCTTCTCCTATTGGGAACGAACCACTTTTATCGACAATGCCGATGTGATAATTATCGGCAGCGGTTTGGTGGGATTGAGCGCAGCGCTGCATTTAAAAAAGCAGCGACCTGCTTTAAAAGTGCTGGTGTTGGAACGCGGATTTTTACCAACCGGCGCCAGTACTAAAAATGCAGGGTTTGCTTGCTTTGGTACGGTGTCTGAGCAAATTTCTTACCTAAATAAATCATCCGAAGAAGAAGTTTTGCGGATGGCAGATTATAAATGGCGTGGCCTACAGCGGTTACGACAAAATTTAGGCGATGCTAATATTGATTATCACCAATATGGAGGGTATGAATTATTCAGGGATGAAGAGCGCAAGAAGGCGGAAGTTAGCGTTGACCAAATTGACAGGTTTAACAAACTGTTTCAACAGGCAATAGGTTCATCAGCCATTTATTCAGTAGCTGATAAAAAGATAAATGATTTTGGATTTAAAGGCGTAGGCCGGATGATCTTTAACGCTTTTGAAGGCCAGATTGATACCGGAAAAATGATGCGCACCTTATTGAATAAGGTTTATGAGCTGGACGTGATGGTTTTGAATAATTGCGAAATACAGCGCGTAGAAGAGGAGAATAATTCTATTAACCTCACTACTTCGCAAGGCAATTTCAAAGCCGGTAAAGTTATATTGGCCACCAATGCCTTTGCAAATCAATTATTTCCCGGACTAAAAGTTATTCCGGGGCGTGGGCAGGTGTTGGTTACCAAGCCAATTGCCGGCCTTAAACTAAAAGGCACCTATCATTTTAACGAGGGTTATTATTATTTCCGCAATGTTGATAACCGGGTGTTGTTTGGCGGTGGCCGCAATATTGATTTTGAGGCAGAAAAAACCTGGGAGTTTGGCCAAACGGATTTGGTGCAACAGCATCTCAGTAAATATTTAAAAGAAATGATATTGCCCAACCAGGATTTTGAAATAGATTATTGGTGGAGCGGCATTATGGGTTTTGGGGACGATATCAGCCCGATAGTGAAACAGGTAGAACCCAATATTTACTGCGCTGTGCGTTGCAATGGCATGGGTGTGGCAATGGGTAGTTTGGTGGGCGAGGAAGTGGCAACGTTGGTTTTGGGTGATAAATAGTTAAGCAAGCAGACAAGCGGCTAAATTTTATAATAAAAAAATCATGAATGACTTTATTGCATCGAATCAAGATTTAGATGAAGAAAATAAACTTCTGGAAGCAATTCAAGAGGGATTGGATGATGTAGCAAACGGCCGCGTAAGTTCCCACGAATCGTAATGAGAGAAATAAAATATAGATGCAATTTTCCGAAAGAGGCGTAGCCTCGATCATATTGTAACAACGGATTTTAATCCGTTGAAAAAGAAAGACAAATTAAAAAGAGAGCCATAGGTTCGGCCTATATTGATCGCTCTTATATAGTTAACTGGTATTGTCACTATGAAATTACAGTCGCAAAATATGTTTCGTGCCGACGGCACTTATGGTTATCATTGGGATTATTTTCAACGGATTAAAATCCGTTGTTACAATATGACCGAGCCGATGGCTCTTTATAAGAGTGTTAACCACTAACTTAATCAACCTAATCCAACTCAATCAAACAAAACTTACATTCCCCTCGTAATTTTATAGATCATCACCGAGTTGCCGCCGATATCATGCCTTCCCTGCGCGGTAACAATTAGGTAATTGTTACTTTGATCCATCACCATGCCTACCGGGTATGGGTCGGCAGGTATGGACCCGATGGTTTTCATATCTTTTGTGCGCACTATACTTATTTTCGATTCGTTATTGGCATTGGCAAATAGGTAAGCGCCGTCCGTAGTTACCGTAATGGTGCGCGCACCTAAACCTGTAAAGGCAGTTTTCCATTTGGCGTATTGTAAATTCTTTTTTGGTTGCCCGGCCAGGAAATACCTAAGCATTTCCTTCCATTTTGTTTTTTCAACTATGCCGTCTTTATTCGAACTTAAAAACAGGTAATCGCCATTAATAACCAAGTGGCGCACATTGTCTTTGGTGCCGTACAGACTACCTAAATACTTTTTATCTGGTGTATTAAATATGGCTATGCCGCCACCGCCCATACGCCCCACAAACAGGTAATTGCTATCGGGTGTAAAAACCGTGCCGCGCAGGCAAAGGCCGCAATCCTGATCGCGGTCTATCACCGCCGTTTTGCTGAAGTTAAGATCCAGTTTATGGTCGACCACAAAGTGCGCTACATATCGAAATTGGTTGGGATCGCCCGAACTGATGTCTATTAAATGCACTGTGTTATCGCCCCAGTTTGTAATGGCGATATATTTATTGTCGGGCGAACAGGCCACCATTTTAGGCAGTGGCGCGGTTGGGAAAACGCGTACAATTTTATCGCTGTCTACATCCACTACCGCTATGGCCGATGGCTCGGTTGCCAGCTTATCATAATCGCGGCGGTAATAGGGTATCCATAAGTATTTATCCCTGTTCGAGAGGCACATCTCGACAGGTTTGCCCGTAAATACATTGGGTTGGTCCTTTTGTGCCTTAAAGTCATATCCGGGGAAATTAGTTTCTTTAAAAAGGCCTGAATCTGCCACCGTGAACGTATGGCTTATTTCGCCCAGTTTATTGAAATCGTTATTTACATCGTAAATGGTTGTAGTGCCGCCCTCTAAATTATTTACATATAGCTTTTTTACGGTCGCGCCGTTTATTGTTTTCTCTAAAATTAAAGCTGATTTTGGCGAGTTAATAGATTTATCGAACATATCATGCGTGTTCTTGCTATTGGGGTTAAAGCTTTGAATGCGCGCTACCAGTTTCAGGTTTACCTCTTTGCTGCCGATACCTATGGATTGAATGCCAATTTTTGTTTTTGGAAATATTTTTTCTGTTTGGCTGTAAGCGGCGGTTGTTAACAGCAGCCATAAACCCGTAAGTAATAAAAGAACCTTCATTTTGGATAAGGAATTAGAGGGTGAAGATAAAAATATTTTCGCTTATACAAATCCTCTCAATTAACCGTTAAATGCACGAACAGCCGGTTTTTAGCAAACTTTTGTATATTTACTAACCCTTTTTAATAAACCATGAAACCAATTATTGCCGGGTGTAAAATACTTGCCGTTTGCTTTTTACTGCTTTTGCAAACGGGGTTTTTATTGGCCCAAACCGAACAATACCCGCCGGTTGACAAGGTTAGCGCCGATTTTAAAGCCTTGTTAGACCGGCCTAAAGTTGCCTTTGATGCTTCTTTTCAAACTACTAAAACTGACTCGGTTATTATTGAAAAAGGGACCTTTTACAGCGAAAAGAACGAGAAAGTCCCTACCCTGATCTATAAACCGCTAACCGGGCAAAAAAACTATCCTGTAGTGATCTTCCTACATGGCACCGGCGGTAAAAAAGACAGCAAAGAGATAACCGATGTGCTTTATAAGCTCACTAAAATGGGAATTATGGGCGTTGCTATTGATGCCCGTTTTCATGGCGACCGCATTCCCGGCGGGGCGCACGGCAGCGCAGAATATACCGAAGCCGCCTACCAGGCATGGAAGAATACAGATAAAACCAAACAGATGCATCCTTTTTTGTATGATACAAGCTATGACCTTTGGCGGCTGGTAGATTATTTGGTAACGCGAACTGATGTACAGGCAGACCGCATTGGTATGTCGGGCATATCAATGGGTGGCATGGAGACGTGGATGGCGGCGGCAGTTGATAAACGGATAAAAGTTGTGGTGCTCAATATAGCGGTGCAAAGCTTTAAATGGTCGCTGGATAATGATAAGTGGCAGGGAAGAGCCGGCACGATCAAGGGCGCACACGAGAAAGTTGCGAAAGACCTGGGCGACACCGGGATGAACGCCAAAAATGTAAAAGCCTTATGGGATAAAATATTGCCCGGCATAACGGGCGAGTTTGATTGCCCATCGATGCTGCGGCTGATCGCGCCAAGGCCTTTGCTGGTGTTGAGCAATGAGAAAGACCAGAACTGCCCGTTGCCGGGTGCCGTAATCGCGTTTCAATCGGCCACGGCTTTTTATGCTTCGCAACACGCGGCAGATAAATTAAAAATGGATGTTGCGCCCAACGAGCCGCACCGCTCAACCCCGCTGCATATACAGATGACATTAGATTGGTTTGGCAAATGGTTATAAAAAGGTTTTATACCGGCATCTCAACTATAAAACTTAGTTTTGAACAATGATAACCTCAGCCCGGCAGAGAACGTATTTACCTAAAATTGTGAAATGTTGAAGGTAAATTTATTGTATATATTGGTATTTGCGGGTAGCTTGTTATTAATAACACCCGTTTTCGCGCAAAAAAAATTCACCGTCAGCGGTATTGTTAAGGATGGGGCCACCGGCGAAACATTAATTGGCGCAACCATAACTATCACTAAAGAAAATACGCAAAGCGGAGCTGCAGCAAATGCTTACGGGTTTTACTCGCTATCAGCCACAGAAGGCAGCTACACTGTTGTTTATAGCTTTGTGGGATACACGCCGGTTTCGCAACAGCTTTCACTATATAGGGATACCACAATAAATATCTCGTTAAATTCAAAAAACGATTTGCAGGAAGTGACCATCAGCAATAAGCGGCCTAACAATGATAACGTGCTGTCGGCGCAAATGGGGGTAGAAAAGCTGGATATGTCGCAAATAAATAATGTGCCGGTTATATTTGGCGAAAAAGACATTTTAAAAACTATCTCACTACTGCCAGGTGTAAAGCAGGCCAGCGAAGGCAATACGGGTTACTATGTGCGCGGCGGGGCATCTGACCAAAACCTGATCTTGCTGGATGAAGCAGTAGTTTATAATGCATCGCACCTGTTTGGTTTTTTCTCCACTTTTAATTCAGACGCGATAAAGGATGTCAGTTTATATAAAGGCGGGATGCCCGCGCAATACGGTGGCCGCTTATCGTCAGTTTTGGATGTAAAGATGAACGAGGGCAACAGCAAGGAATTTACAGCCGAGGGCGGAATCGGCCTTATCGCCTCGCGGTTAAAGCTGGAAGGGCCCATCGAAAAAGACAAGGGCTCGTTCATGATCAGCGCGCGACGCACTTATATCGACTTGTTTTTAAAAGCGTCTACAGATTCAAACATTCGCGGCAGCAGCATTTATTTTTACGACCTAAACGCAAAGTTCAACTATCATTTTGACGAAAAAAACACTATCTACCTTTCGGGTTATTTTGGGCAGGATGTATTGGGGCTGCAAAATACGTTCGGCACCAACTGGGGTAACTCAACCGGAACGTTACGCTTTAACCACATCTTCAATAACAAGCTATTCTCTAACACATCGCTTATTTACAGCAATTATAATTACCTGATACAAAGCTTTATCACCGATAACCAGTTTAAAGCAACATCGGCTATTAACGACTTCAATTTTAAAGAGGACCTGCAATATTTTATTAACCCGAAACATACGCTCACTTTCGGGGCCGATGTAGTTAACCACGATCTGAAACCCGGTTCGGTCACATCTACTTCAACATCAAGAAGTAATAATAATACCATTCAATCCCGGTACGGCATTGAAGCCGCAGCGTATATAAGTGATAACTGGCATGTGAGCGAAAAGTTAAACCTGCTTTACGGCTTGCGCTTTAGCGATGTTTTGTTGTTGGGGCCCGGAACTTTTAATAGTTATGATGCATTAGGCAATATTATTCACTCCGTCAATTACGCGTCGGGCAGCGTTGTTCAAAGTTATTTTAATATCGAGCCGCGCCTTTCGGCCAGTTATGCGCTGAACGATCAAAACTCGCTCAAGTTTTCATACAACCGGAATACGCAGAACGTTCATATCCTGAATAACTCTACCAGCAGCACCCCCACAGACTTGTATGTACTAAGCAGCAATAATATTAAGCCGGAGATAGCCGACCAGCTATCCACCGGTTATTTTAAAAACTTTGACGATAACACCTTTGAGTTCTCGGGCGAGGTGTATTTCAAATGGCTGCAAAACCAGATAGATTATGTAAATGGCGCGCAGTTAATATCAAACCCGAATGTGGAGTCGCAATTGGTTTATGGCGTTGGCCGGGCCTATGGGATTGAGCTTTACCTGAAAAAGAAATATGGGAAATTTAACGGCTGGATTGGCTATACGCTTTCGAAAACCGAAGGAAAGTTTAATGGCATTAATAACGGTAATTATTTCCCGAACAAATACGACCAAACGCATGACCTATCGGTTGTTGGCATTTACCAATTTAGTAAACGGTGGACTTTTTCGAGCACCTTTGTCTACTTAACCGGCGATGCGGTTACCTATCCAACGGGTAAATATAACATAGGCGGGTTAACTACATTTTATTACAGCGCACGTAACGGCTATCGTGAACCCCCAACCAATCACCTTGACCTGGGCGCTACGCTGGATGGTAAACAACATAAAAAGTATCATTCAAGCTGGACGTTTAGTATTTATAATGTTTATAACAGGCGAAACCCATATACCATTACTTTCCAGGATAGTAAAACAGTGCCGAATACTACCGAGGCAGTAGAAACCAGTTTGTTTGGTATTGTTCCGTCGGTAACATGGAACTTTAAATTTCAATAAAATGAAAGTCAAAAAATTTAAATATCATTTGCTGATAGCAGCCGTAGTATTACTGGCCGCAACATCCTGCCAAAAAGTGGTAGACCTTAAATTAGACAGCGCGGCTACCCAAATAGTTATCGAGGGAAATATTACCAATTTTCGCGCTACGCAAACCGTAACCATCAGCCAATCTGTGCCTTTTACCAACACCAATACATTCCCGCCGGTAAGCGGCGCCACAGTTACCATAAGTGATGACAAGGGAAACAGTTATAAGCTAACGGAAAGCCCTACGGTACACGGCACCTATACAATAGCTAATTTGGCGGGTAAATCGGGAACTACTTATACGCTTACAGTGGTGGCAAACGGTAAAACCTATACGGGCAGTTCAACTATGCCGGGGACGGTGTTTTATCAACCGCTTTCGTACAGCAATGATACCTTTAAAGCAGGCAGCCAACTTATAACCGTAAATTTTATGGACCCGCCAAATATACCTAACCAGTACCATTTTATTTTATACGTTAACAGCGTGCAGGTTAAAACAATTTATGTTAGCAATGATCAGTTTACCGATGGCGGCAGCGTGGATATTAATCTGTATCAAAACGATTTTACGATAGCAAAGGGTGATACTATTCTTGTTGAGGAACAGGGTATTGATCAAAAGATGTTTAACTATTGGTTTAGCCTTAGCCAGCAGCAGGATAATGGCAGCGGGGTGGGCACTACCCCGGCAAACCCGCCGTCAAACCTATCAAACGGCGCCCTGGGTTATTTTAGCGCGCATACGGAGGTACAGCAGGGCACTATTATTCAGTAAGATACCTTTTTGTATACCACCATGCCCATAGTATCAGTAAAGGCTGTAAAACTACCAGCCTTATCCATGCAATAAACGGTGTTACCAAAATGCTGTCGCCTAATAAAAACGGCGCGCGTATTACCATATCTATATGTATGGGTATAAAGGCTGTCAACATTAAAATAATGCCCCAGGCTGCTAATTTGCGTGTTTTAATAAAGATGAGCATTATAGCAAACAATAGCTCGACCCCCCCTGCCAGTATATTTACCACATGCGGATAGGGAATGTATGAAGGGATTATATGCCAGTAGGAGGGCGAATTATAAAAGTGGTAAAAACCCGCAATTAGGTAGCTGATAATTAAAATGACGAGAGTCACTTTTTTTAATGATTTCATTATTAAATATACATTTTTTGAATATTCATATTTGTAATGGCAATAGGAAAGCCATTTATTTATAAACATTCTAAATACAACTGTATGACAAAGGCTTGACATTGGGTCGGGCTGAGGATGTTATTTTTGTTGGGTCAAATTTAAACGAGATTGAAGTATTTAAAAGTCATTGCTTTTACGCACAAGCAGATCGAGCTGAAGGAACTGGGTAAGTTGGTAATCTGCCGGGAAAACCTGACAGATAAGCTTCACCAGGTGAAAACCGCATTTGGCATATCCGAGATATTTTACCTGGCTACCTGTAACCGTGTTGAGTTTGTGATGATAACTCCGGAGGTTGTTAATCGCGAATTTGCACATAAATTTGTCGACATGCTGGGTATTGGGCTATGCGCCGACCACATGGACACCTTTTTAGATGCTGCCCGTTTTTATGAAGACAAGGAAGCATTGGAACACCTGCTGCGTACCTCCTGTTCATTAGAAAGTTTAATTGTTGGCGAAAAGGAGATTTTGCCCCAGCTGCGTAAGGCTTATGAAGATTGCAAAGAGGCCGGCCTGACTGGTGAGAGTTTGCGGATGTTTATGAGCTGCGTGGTAAAAACCGCTAAAGAAGTTTATACCGATACCAATATTTCAAAAAATCCAATTTCGGTAGTGTCGCTGGCTTACCGTAAGTTGCGCGACCTGAAATTATGCACCAACGCCCGTATTTTAATTATAGGCGCCGGCGAAACTAACCGCAATATTTCTAAATACCTGCAAAAACATAAGTTCTCCAACTTCGCTATCTTTAACCGTACCCTGTCAAAAGCGCAGCAATTGGCTGACGACCTGGGCGGCGAAGCTTTTACGCTGGATGAACTGAAAAACTATAATAACGGTTTTGATGCGATCATTACCTGCACATCATGCATTGAGCCGATAATTACCACCGAAATTTATACATCACTTTTAAACGGCGAAACCGGCAGGAAAACTATTGTGGACTTGGCCGTCCCTAATGATACCGCGCCCGAAGTTTTAACGCAGTTCCCGGTTAATTTTATCGAGGTACATTCGTTAAACGAAGTTGCCAAAAAGAACCTGCAGGATCGTTACCTGGAGTTGGTACACGCCGAAGCCATCATTGAACAAAATATAGCCGAGTTTATCAATAGTTTAAAGCAACGCCGTATTGAACTGGCCATGCGCCAGGTGCCCGAGAAGATAAAGGAAATACGCAATACCGCGATCAATTCCGTTTTCGCCGAAGAAGTGCAAGGCATGGATCAGCAAAGCCGCGACATACTGGAAAAGGTGATCAACTACATGGAAAAGAAATATATCAGCGTACCCATGATCATGGCGAAGGATATATTGATCAATAATTAACCCTCTCTGGGTCTCACCCGGTTGGGGAGACTTTTATAGGTAATTCACGTAACTTTCCTCGAAACTACCATCGCTATACAAGTCTATCAGCCCGTAACCGGGAGCTGTTTCTCTTCGATTTCCCTCCCACCACGCGCCGCTTACAGCACCGTTGCAGATATAAGTCACATTGTTATAAACCACCTTATCCCGCAGGTGGATGTGGCCACTAAGGCATAGCTTTACATTTGGATGTTGGTAAAACAGCTTGATTATTTTCGAGGTATCGGTATGCATATCGCCGCCCAGCATGGTCCATTTATTAATGATATTATCTTCTACCATCAAAGTAGCCGTTAAAATCGGGATGTGCGACATTACCAAAACAGGCATAGCCTTATCAGTTTGTTTCAGTTCATTTTCCAGCCAGGCAAACTGTTCATCGCCCAGTTTACCAATGTACCAGGTGCCATCAATATCTAAATGCACACTATCCAGTATGATAAACTTCCAGCCGTTTTTAACCATGCTGTAATAAGGTTTGGATAGCTTTAACTGGTCCATCGAATATTCTTTTCCATATAACGCCTGGCCCTTATCATTTTCGTTCCACCAGATGTCATGATTGCCTAAACAATAATTTATGGGCAGGCTGCACTCCTCTTTCAAGACCGAATTGGTCAATTTCCATTGATCGTTTATGGTGCCGATATTTTCTTTATTCATGTCAAACACAATATCGCCGCCATTTAATATAAGGTCAACCTTTGGCGTTTGCTGCTGCACATGGTGCAGGCATTTTACGAATTTAGCCGGCGCGTCAAACTGGTTTTTTAAATGGACATCGGTAAGGTGGGCTATTCTTAAAACCCGTGGCTTTGCCGTAATGTCGCCGACTTTGATTAAAGCCGGAGCCAATAATAAACCGCCTATGCCTTTAATTGCTGATCTTCTTTCCATACTGCCAATTTTTTATAAAAGTAAGGATGTGGTATTAAATTGATGTGAAGTTGTGAAAATGATGAGGCGAGATAAGTTGTGAAGGATATGGAGACAATTTGCATCATTCTATTTTTTCAATCGTATACATTTTCCCATTCAGGCTAAACACACACCCAACCTTTTGTCCTTTTAACTTTAACCCGATGGGTGATGCGGATGAAACTGCAAAATAGGTATCGCCATTTACAGTTAATGCTCCTGCACTTATAGCTAAATAAAAATTGCCATTGCTGGTAATAACCACGCTGCCGGACTCGGCAGTAGCTAACCTACCTGTGGTATTTATGCTGTTTAAAGCTACTTTTAATTTATTGGCTTCGTTTAGCTGGGCCATATTGCGGTCGGTTTCCTGCTGAGCCATTTCACGTCCCGTTTCATATTTATCGCCCGCGCTACTTTTGGTGTCATCTTTCGATGCCTGCTGTGCCTCCTTTATGCCTTGTTCGGCAGCGTCCATGCGCTTTTGAACGTAATCGAGGCATTGTTTGTAGAGTTGCTCTTTTAAATTGCCCATTAATATGTTTACAAATCAGGAGGTAAAAATAGAACAACTTAACCTACATATAACAAACAGATCAGCTTAATCGGTGTTAACACAGTGAATTTAAAATTTGTGCTGCATAAATTTTAGCCGTATTTTTGCAACTTGATATGCAAATATTCTCATCATTAACATCATTTCTCGGCGGCAACGCCCAGGTTATTATATTGGCCGGTTTAGCATATTTGCTTTTTGCCGGGATATTTTACCTGGTATTTTATGTTTGGGAAAATAAAAAATACTGGTACGCGAAAATTCAGCAGCGATATCCCGAAAGCAAACATATTATACGTGATTTAAAGTATTCGGCAGCTACGGTAGTTGTTTTTGGTTCGGTCACCTTTTTGGTTTCGCTGGCCATTAAACACGGTTTTACCCTGGTTTACAAGCCCATTGATAAATATGGTTATAGCTGGTTTTTTTTCAGCATAGTACTGATGGTTATTATGCACGATGCCTATTTTTATTGGACACATCGTTTGCTGCATTGGAAACCCCTTTTTAAATGGGTACACAAAGCGCATCACTTATCGCATAACCCTACACCATTCTCGGCCTATGCTTTTCACCCGGTAGAGGCGCTGATTAACGTTGGCATTGTGCCGCTTGTTGCTTTTACCATTCCATCCCATGTACTTGCCATTACCCTTTTTACAACTTACCAGTTATTTGTAAATGTTTTGGGCCATCTTGGTTTCGAGCTGCTTCCAAAAGGATTTGCACGCCATAAAGTAACTAAATGGCATAATACATTTACTCATCATAATTTGCATCACCAGTTTGTTAAATGCAATTATGGGTTGTATCTGAATTTTTGGGACAGGATCATGAAAACTAACCACCCCCACTATGAAGAACACTTTGATAAGGTTGCCGAACGAAGGAAAAAAAATAAAATTGTTTTAAACGGGGCAGTTGAGGAACAAGGACATAGTGTAGGTACTAAGGAAATGCTGAATCCGAAAGGTATCATCTAAACACTTGACCTGCCTGCTCCTGCCTTATCTCCATTCAGCAAACCATTTGCATACTTTTTTCCATTCAAAAATTTACCGATAATGGTATTTCTCACCATAAAGTTATAAGTAATTAATACGACAATAAAAGTAGCGGAAATAACTATCAGGAATTTGAGAAAGGGGTTTAGATCAAAGTTGATCAACATAGCCTGGAAAAATACCAATATTGGCAAATGCACCAAATATATCCAGTAGGAGGCATCTGATATATAGCGTGCAACGGGTGAATAGGTATTAAAAAACCTTAAAAATAAGCCTATTGTGCCAAATATTAAAAACCATATAGAAAGGGCCTTTAAAGCCGCGAATATATATAAACCTGGTGTCTTTTCTATACCGGGTTTCATAGCGAAGATCACTATGTGTACGATAAATAATAATACACCCGTAATAAGGAAAAGCCAATCGTTTTTTTTGAATCTGTCGAGGTGTTCTTTTTGATGGTACAATAACCAGCCAAATGTAAAAAACCAGGCGAATTGAAAAAATATCCAGGTAACGATAGAAAAACTTAAATAGCTATCAATAAAACTTTTTCCATGCGCGCAGAATAACAGATAAGTGACCACAGCAAATAAAACCGGCGCCAATTTAAAATGGAAAATTGCCCCAAAGCCTCCGCTGATTGTAGAAGATATTTTGGGAGATATTTTTTTGAAAAGTAGGGAAATCGCCCAGCCGCCAACACAAAAAAAGGACAGAAAATACAAAAACCATAAATGTATGGTGTTGACGTTTTTCCACGCGGCATTATTAAAATTTTCGATTGATGTCGAAAATGCATTTGCATTATGAGAGGCAGTTAAAATAAAATAAGAAAAAATAAGAAAAACTATGGGATATAATATCACCAGTCCTATCGTAAAAGGCAAAACTATTCGTTTTAACCTGTTTAATATCATCTTCTCAGGACCTCGTTCAATAAATAGCATAGCCGTTAAAAATCCGGATACGGTAAAAAATACCGTCATAGAAGATGATTGGATAAAAGCCGACAGGAAATCAAACAATGCATTGGTGTTACGGGGGTCTTTAATTGGCCAGTTACTGCCAAAATTTGTAATGGCGTAAGTAAGGCTGGCGTGAAGGACAACTACCATAAGCATCATTGTTGCCCTTAAGGTATCTAACGCATAGATACGGCTTCTGGTTTGCATAGTTATATTATCAATAGCCTGTGTTTAATTGTACACTATAAGCAAATGTAAATAAATATTTAAAAGGTGAAAATAACACCCAAATTTGATGCGACGGAATTTATTTTTATTTTTATGCCTCAATATGCACCTTATTTCGTCAATAGCAAATGCAGTAAAGTGGTTAATCGTATTGCTCGGAAAAAATGCCGAGTTGATACTGTTTACCGGGATACAGTATTTATTGATTGCCGGGGTCTTTTACCTGTTTTTTTATACCCGGAACAAAAAAAAATATCGGCACGCAAAAATTCAACAGCGCTATTCTGAAAAAAAACATATTATTCGCGACCTAAAATATTCTTTTTCAACCATCATTATTGATGGCGTAATTGTTATTTTGGTATTTTGGGCAAGTAAGCATGGTTACACCCAAATTTACAAGCCCGTTGATAGATATGGCTACGCCTGGTATTTTTTTAGCATATTGCTTATTATTATTATGCATGATACCTATTTTTACTGGACGCATAGATTGCTGCATTGGAAGCCACTTTTCAAATGGGTGCATAAAACACACCACTTATCGCGCAACCCTACACCATTCTCCAGTTATGCTTTTCACCCGGCCGAGGCCGTTATTAATGCAGGTATTTTACCGCTGGTTGCTTTTACAATACCCGCCCACCTATCTGTAATCGTTATTTTTACAATTTATCAATTATTAATAAATGTTTATGGTCATCTTGGTTATGAGTTATATCCCCCGAAATTTATCAACCACTGGTTAACTAAATGGTCAAATACATCTACCCATCACAATTTGCACCACCAGTTTGTAAAATGCAATTATGGCTTGTATTTTAACTTTTGGGACAGGGTAATGAAAACCAATCATGCAAAATATGAAGAATATTTTGAGGGAGTGGTTGGACAACGCGAACCCGCAAAGGTCATTTATAAAGCCCAGGTTGAGGAAGTATCAGCAGAGTTTTAAGCAGCGATATTTTAGTCGCCCATATTATTTATCAATAATATTTCGCTTTAATAGCTAAATATAGTGCGTAACATAGTTATTATTTTAATAAATAAGTTCAAGCTACTGCACCTATAGTTTAAAAACATGCTCAGAGGTTTAAGAAAAAATAGTAAGTTTGGTATTAATTTAAACTTTGCACGCATTAGTAAATGAATAAAAAAAAGGTATTGATTACAGGCGCAAGCAGGGGGCTTGGCCTTGCAATATCAAAAAAACTGGCGGCAGATTATACCCTGATCTTACATGCCTCGAAGGAAGAGAGCTTTAAATCGGTTGATAAAAAGCACCATGTTTTATGCGCCGATTTTGCTGACGATAAACAGTTAGACGATTTTTGCAAGCGGCTAAAAAAGGAGCATGGCGATGACCTGTACGCGGTAATTAATAACGCAGGCGTAACCTTTGATAAACCCTTAAACTTCCAGCCCGAGCGCGAAATTGACGCTATGCTTAAAGTGAATTTAAGGGCACCTATCCTAATCAGCAAAACAGCGATGAAAATTTTTGGGTTGAGTGGCACAGGGGTTATTATTAACATCAGTTCGGTAGTGGGCGAAAGCGGCAATGCTTTTCAATCGGTTTATGCCGCAACAAAGGCGGGTTTAGTGGCGCTTTCCAGGTCGTTGGCACAAGAGGCGGCGGCGTTAAATACAGAACATAATATAAGGGTGCTCAGCGTATCGCCTGGGTTTGTGGAAACAGATATGACAGACAGTATACCTGGAACAATAAAGGAAAAATATTTGAATTTAATCCCTGCAAAACGTTTTGGCAAAGCAGATGATATTGCCGATACGATAGCTTTCCTGCTATCGGAAAAAGCTTCTTATATTAACGGAACAAATATCCATATCAACGGTGGTTTATTATGACAGAAGAAACTGGCGAACAATTATCCGGGCGTATAAATAACGGCAATTTGGTAGGACTAAATCCAGCCAGGGTAATGTTGCACGGGCCAACAAAGCTTTTGGTTGACACTTATTACTGGCATTCGCCCAATAAAGGTATAGTGGCAGGCTACGCACCAACCGAAAGGGATGTTGAAGACCACTTTGGTGTATTCAGAGGGGTTGACCAGATTGAGGCCTTTGCGCTGGCAAGTATCGTGTCATGCGGCTCTTTTTTAGAATGCCGTAAACTAAAATGTTTGCCTGATGGATTAAAAGAAAAATTTGTCCCGGCTTTTGTCAGCATAGGGCAGGTAAACTTTCATTATTATTTAGAACTGGGCGATAGGTTTATTAGCATAGCCAACATTAAATCATATAAATGGCGGCAAATGGTTTGCGATGGCAGGATATATAAAGCGCCCAAAGATTTGGACCTAAATGCTTATTTCGCTGATTTTACGGAAGAAAGGCTATTAAATTATGATATTAGCAAAGATTTTAAGCTCGTAGCCGAATTATTTGATATCACCGGCAGGGCCATTTTAATTGAACTTTTTAAAAAAAATGAAGAATAATGGAAAGACAAGAAATACTTGATGGTTTATTGGAAGTATTGCGAACGGTTAGAACAATTGATCCGGCAAGATTGGAAGGAGTTACCGAAGAAACAGACTTTCTTACTGACCTGAATACTCCTTCGACTGAACTGATCAATATTGCTGCGAAAGTTGAGCATAAATTCGGGATAGAATTTGAAGATGATGATATAGACCACATGGGATCGAAAGTGAAAGATATTATTGATTTAATATTAGCGGTTGAAGAAAGGGGCAAAAACGCATAATTTATGCAGGTAGCAGGCAGAAAGGTGGCGGTTGTCGGTATGGGCGGAGCATTCCCGACCTGTACAGATGTAAATGATTTTGGCAACAAGCTGTTTTCAAACCGAAGCTTGGTGCGTGAATGGGATCAGGCCGTTCAATATAAAAAACAGGTACGATCTACCGTTTCTGCTTATATTACCGAAGAAGAAATGGGTTTGGAGGCCGTTTTAGCGCCTATAAATGACGCTTATCCTGAAACTTATATAGATAAATTGGGCCGTATACCTGATATTAACCTGGCCACAGCCGATATGGGCAGCGTTTGGGCGATGATTGGTGCACTGGATAGTATAAAAATGGCCGGGTGGACACCAAAAGAGACGCAATCGGAACAAACCGGTGTAATTGTAGGTTCGGGTGGTGCCGGGAACCTGATATTGAGGGTAGCCTGGCAATACTTTTTCACACATGGAGCAAAATCGCGCATGGCAGGCTCGCATACGGTTGACCGTACCATGTTTTACCGCGATGCCGCCAATATTTCGTGCCTTATAAAGAACAGGGGGGTTTGCGAAGCCATCGGTTCGGCGTGTGCCACAGGGCTTGGCAACATTGGCTACGCATACAGGCTTATCAAATTTGGTTTGCAGGACAGGGCAATAGCCGGTGGCCTGGAAGGAACTGCTTTGGAAACCTTTATTGGTTTTGACGGCATGATGATATTGAGCAAAGGGTTTAGCCCCGAAGAAAGCTCACGCCCCTTTGATATGAACAGAAATGGTTTTGTATGCTCATTTGGCGCGGGTATTGTGGCTTTGGAGGAATATGAGATGGCCAAAGCGCGTGGCGCAAATATTATTGGTGTAATTGACGAGTATTTTAATAATTCGGACGGTGACGGGGATATGTTTTACCCATCGTTTGGTGGTCAACAAAGGCTATGGAAAGGTTTGATGCCTGATAAAGGGTTAAGGCCCGACGTTGTAAAAATGCACGGGACTTCAACGCCGGTTGGGGATTCGGTGGAGTTGTTAAGTGTTGTGGACGCGTTGGGGCATGACGGATACCACATGTGTGCGCCAAAATCGCAATTTGGCCACATGCTGGGTGGCGCAGGTTCGGTAGAGTTTATCGCGGCGCTGTTAATGCTGCAAAAACAGATGGTACTGCCTTGCTTAAACTCGGTTAACCTGAACCCGGAACTGGAGAATTTTCAAAAAGCCCCTAACTGGACAGGCCCAATGGAACCCTTGCAAGCTTACCGCGACCTGGTGCCGCAAAAAGCATTCGCGAAAGAAATTAACCGGGTTGCCTGTTTAAATTACGGTTTTGGCGGTACAAACAGCGCGATGATGGTTTCGAGAGATATATAAATGATAGATAATAAAGGTAAGGTTGCGGCAATTTTTGGGGTAAGGAACGAAAGTTCCATTGCCTGGGCTATAGCCTTAAAGTTGCATCAATCCGGCTGTAAAGTGGCTTTAAGCCATGTGGCCGATACCAAAGACGAGGTTTTGTTTTTAATGGATAAAACCGGTATGGACAGCAGCCTATCCGCCCATGTGGATGTTAGAGACGAAGCGGAAATAACCACATTTTTGCAAAAGGTTTATAACGAGGCCGGGCCAATTGATTATGTTTTGCATGGCGTTGCTTTTGGCACCCAGCAGGTAATGTGTTACACCTTACCCGGCAGCAATGAACCCGCGCCTGCCTATATTGATATTCCGTTTGAAGATTTAATGGATTCTTTTAATATCAGCGCTTATTCTTTATTGCGGATAAGCAGGGTAGTAAAACCGTTGCTGGCAAAGAACGCGTCTATTTTAACGCTTACCTATAATGCCTCGCAACGGGTTTTTCCGCCGTATGCGGGTATGGCTATAAACAAGGCCGCGCTTGAAAATATAATGATCTACCTGGCCAGCTATTTTAGGGATATGGGTGTAAGGGTAAACGCTATTTCTGCCGGATTGGTCATGACTACTTCATCGGGAGGAATATCGGGCGTAAGAACATTAAGAAAGATTGGAAAATTTACCGCGCCGTTAGGCAATATTGATGCAAGTGATGTAGGTGATGCGGCGCTTTATTATTTCTCGCCATTGTCAAAAAAAGTGACCGGCAATATTCACTTTGTCGATGGTGGTTTTAACATTATGGGGATTGGCGTTGATGGAGAATGAAATGTTAAAAGCGGTTGAAGAGTTAACAGCCGGCAAAAACTTTGCCATTGGTAACGACTTGGTTTTTGTGAAGGGTTTTGAGCATTCCTTAACCGATCTGTTTATAAAAAAAGTATACACTGCAAATGAAATTGCCTATTGCAGTTCATTTGCCGATTCGTTATTACGGTATGCCTCAACATGGGCCGCAAAAGAAGCCGTTTACAAGGCCGTTAAACAGTTAGACGATGCAGTTTTAGGCTGGAATAAAATAGAGATCACCAGGGAAAGGACCGCCGGTCAACCGCATGTTACCCTCCACAAACATCCCGGGCGTTTTAATATCAGCTTAACAATAACCCACGATGGCGATTATGTTTGGGCTGCTGCTTGCGTTGAACCTATTTTTTGACGCATGACACAGCATTATTTCGAGCACCCGGAAGTTAAACTCCATTATTATAAGTTTGGCAGCGGAGAACAGAAAATGTTATGCTTTCATGGTTTCGGGATGCATGGCAAACAGTTTAGAGCGTTGGGCCCTGTGTTGGGCGAAAAATATACCTTTTACGGTTTTGACCTCTTTTTTCATGAGAAAACCAAATTAACCGACCAAAGCTTACCGGGCGTAAAAAAAGGAATCAGCAAAAAAGCCTTTGCCCGGATAATTGAAGACTTTTGTACTTACGAACAAATAGAACGCTTTTCGGTTATTGGTTATTCCATGGGTTCGCATTATGCAACGGTGGTGACTGAGGAGTTAGGAAACAGGGTGAATGAATATATTATTGTCGCGCCGGCATCAATTAATCCGGGTATGCTAACCAGGTTTTTTTGTAAAAATAAGATCGGGCAAAAAATACTTGAAAAAGTGGTGTTGAGCGAAAAGGCAATAACAGGCATGATTAAGCTTTTTAAACGGTTGCGTTTATTGGATGCGGCAAGCCGGGATATTTTATATAAGGAAGTGGCCACAGAAGAATTGCGGTTTAATTTTTATGCCTGTTTTGTTTATCTACGGTTTTTCGAGACCGATGAATTTCAATTAATAAAAACCTTGCAGGAACAAAATGTTAGAAGCATTTTTATATTTGCCAATCGCGACAGGATGTACCCGCGCGCTACCGGGGATGCTTTTTTAAAAAAACTGCCCCATGCGGAAGTTTTTGTTTTGGATGAAAATCATGAAATGATCAAACAAAGTTTTGTCGATTTATTAGCCGGTTTGTTGTTATGATCATTAAGTCAAAACCATTGTCGCCATTTTTGCTTAGCTGCGCCGATCTTTTGTTTCGCTGCACCCTTTGGCGCTCTTTTAATAAAATGATCATTAATGAAGCCGAAATAAAACCCGGCCATTCTTATATATTAATGTGTAACCATTTTAGTTTTTTGGATGGTTTTCTTGCTTTTTACTTGTGCAGCAGGGTTATCCGCAAAAAAGATGGAATGAAACGGCTCTACATTATGTCGCTGAAAAAGCAAATGGAAAAAAACAAATGGTTAAGATATTGTGGCAGTTTTTCTGTCGAACCCGGCAAACTTTCCATACACGAAAGTATAGACTATGCCGCCGAAATATTATCTGTACCAGGCAACTTACTACTTTTTTACCCACAGGCAAAATTAGAAACCTGCCATATCAGGTATATCAAGTTTGAAGACGGGCTGGCACATATTGTCCCTAAAATTAAAGGAAACTGCCAGCTAATCTGGACCAGTAATTTAATTGACTATTTTGAAAGTGTAAAACCATCCGTCTATTTTAACATGGTTGACTGCGGGACAAACCACGACTTTGATTTTGAGGAACTAAAAGAAAAAGTAAATGGACACCATTTACAGGCTATAAAAAACAATATACGTTATACACGCGAGCCTGTTTAAAGCGCGCTTTACCGGTTAATACGATTAAGGCCATCTTTGGCCTGTGTATCTATGCTGTTTTGATATTCGTGGTCCCTCATATCCAACGCCTGTTTATAATAAATGGCGGCATTCTTATAATCCTTTTTATGTTCAAAAATTCCGCCTATGCTTAATGCGGCATTTGCCGAATAATAATAGGCTGTTGCTTTTCCTAAAACTATTGATCTTTGATAACAGGCAATCGCCTCGTTAAACTTTTCTAACTTTTCGTATATCCTCCCCAGCCGATAATTAAATTCAATTTTATCGCGCAATGGGTTAAAGTCTTTTTCCTGGTGTATTTTTAGTTCATCTAAAGCCTTGCTTTCATAACCGCCATCATAGTAAAACCTTGCCTTTAACAACGAAATATTCGGTTGTACATCATCAGCCTCTTTTATTGCCTGCTTATCTTTTTCGTCAGTTGCGTAGCCCCGGGTGTGTACCATATTTATATACGATGCATATTTTTCCCTGTCATTTTTAAACAGGGAATAGTAGGCCAGTTTCACATAAGCATCTTTAATAAAGTTGACACCTTTATATTCATTCACATACTTAAGCAAATAAACGTTAGCATCAGTATCCATACGGCATAATTTTGCATTCCCTAAAAAATAATCAGCCAACGGTAAAGAAGTGTATTGACTTGATCTCGGAATGGCCTCAAAAAAATTGATGGCTTCGTCATTATGAAAAGTTTTAAAGGCCACATATCCCTGTAAATACTTTTTAAACGCGCTGGTATTATCCATACCAGCCAACAACCCCATCAATTTATTGTAGTTGTCTTTATTGTGCAAAACATCAATATCCAGGAAGCACAAAAGGGAAATTGTTTCGTTATTGTAAAAGCTATATTTAGTATTGGTAATTGCCAATTTAAATTTTTCCAGCTGTGTTAACCCTTCCTCAACATTGCCTTTCATTCCAAAAAGCCCGGCCCATATTTTTAAGTTGGATGGTATTGCCCCAAACACCACATTTATTATGGCCAAACTTTTTTGATCGGGCAAAAAATCAGGATACTTTTCGGCGTTAGTTTTAAGCAGACTTCTTGCCTTGCTAAAGTCAAATTCTGAAGATGAATAATCCCCAAATCTGCCTTTCAGCAGTCCCCACTGCAAATAAATCTCTGCCCGGGAAAAAAGATAATATGGCGAATTTTCTTTATTGTCGCTGAGCGCATCGATCCTGTCGGCTCTGAGATGCATTAACTTTTCGTAATCACTTTTATTCTCCGATGCCAGCAAACTGTAATAATCAACATAATTGTCCAGCAAAATGGTGATGCCGTTTTGAGGGTTCTGTTTTTTTTCTTCAGCAATGATGGCTCTCGCCTGGCTCAGCCGCAAATCAAAGATAGCTTTATAGGCTTCCTGGCAGCGGGTATTAAAATTATAGTTTGCGTGCACGGTTAGCCGGCAGCTTAATAAAATCAATATAGATAACAGGTATTTATAATTCATTAAATGCAGAGGGGTCTTTTTTGGGCGAAGGTAGTTACTTTGCCAATATGTTGTTTACAATAGCTAAAAATAGCAAACTGAAATAGCCGGTAAAAATAAAAGCCCCCTTGCACTCGCTGCTGGGGGCTTTCAACCTAAACCTTATCACAATTTGTAAGCTTGCGCCTACAAAAGAACTAACGTAAATTAATTACAATTAGTTCTCAAAGATGATTATTTTTTTTTAATTATTGCGCAATACTTATTAATTTTTTTTTTGATTTAGATCATTTTTTTAAAGCGGGATATTTGTTAAAATTGACTGTTTATTAGTATTCTTATTTGGATTTAATTTAAATAAGGTATACATTTGTTCAATTTAATAGAAGAATATGAAGCTTTCGCAACTTTTGGCCGGTCAGAAAGGTATTGTAAAAGAGTTTACTGATTTAGAAATGTCGGTAAAATTGATGGAAATGGGATGTTTACCCGGCGAAGAAGTTTGTGTTGAACGTATAGCCCCGCTTGGCGATCCGATAGCCATAAATGTGGCCGGCTACTCGTTAAGCCTGCGTAAACGCGAAGCCTCTACTATCATCCTGCTATAGTATTTTGTTAAATTGAAAGCTGAACTACGCGTTGCGCTTGCAGGAAACCCCAACACCGGTAAATCGACACTTTTTAATGTACTAACCGGGTTAAATCAAAAAATAGGCAATTTCCCGGGTGTTACTATCGATAAAAAAAGCGGGTACTGCACCCTGCCGGATGGCCGTACCGCCGAAATTATTGATTTGCCGGGTACTTACAGCCTATACCCTAAAAGCCAGGACGAATCCATTGTATTTTCAGTATTAGCCGATCCCTCAAATTCGTTAAAACCCGACCTGGTTGTTGTTATACTTGACGCTTCCAA
>Ga0206816_1058_pt1 | contig 28369 bp, 26 predicted proteins | sample Alteio_BWOrgCont_88_FD_152866 | JGI IMG/M metagenome (GOLD analysis project Ga0206816, IMG submission 152866) | Enriched cells from forest soil in Barre Woods Harvard Forest LTER site, Petersham, Massachusetts, United States -... | ecosystem: Environmental > Terrestrial > Soil > Temperate forest >... | reverse complement strand
TGTTATTCAATAGGAATATCCCAGTTTTATAATGCGCTATTATGCGTCATAGAAGTCATTATTAGAGAGGTAGTATTTTTAACTCCTCCTTTTAAGGCCGTTTTAGGGATTTTGAATATGCCTTATCTTCAAAATACCCTCTTTAAAGGCACGAGAACGCACGAAACCCCATTATGGCACTTCATCATGGCAGAAAATCAATTGTCAATTATCCGTTGACAATTGTTTTCATCCTTTTATGATAGCGTTCCCCTTTTGGTAATAGTTGCGCAACTCTTGGTAATAGTTGCGTAACTCTTAGTAATAGTTCTGCAACTTTTAGTTTGGGGCGCTGCAATAAAAGGATGATAAAAGAAATTATAAAATAGAAGACCTTCATAATTATTTTCCTTATCCTCGGAATGTTTCGTGTTTGTGTATCTTTAGAATAAGAATGAATATTAATAAAAAAGTTAACCTAAATTTAATCCAATCATTACCAGTAAAAGCAGATTTACTTCCTAAAAATTATGTAGTTTCGCCCAAAATAAATAATATATAAAAACATGAAAACATTTCTCAAAACAGCGATTCTAATTACTCTCATCAATTGTCAATTATCAATTGTCAATTCAGCAAAAGCTCAATCTTCTGAATATAAGATTGTCAACAAATTTAGTGTTCCCGGTTCCGAAGGTTGGGATTATATCGCCGCAGATGATACCGTTGCGAGGCTGTATATTTCTCATGGTTCGATGATGCAGATCTTTGATGCTGTGAATGGAAAAGTCATTGGCACAATTTCTGACCTTCATGGTGTTCATGGCATCGCTCTGGCACAGGATATGGGTAAGGGATTTATCAGCAGTGGCAAGGATTCCAGTGTCGTGGTCTTTGATTTAATTAATTTTAATACCCTTGCCAAAGTGAAGGTTACGGGGGCTAATCCAGACTGCATTATCTATGATCAGATGTTTCATCATGTCTATACTTTCAATGGAAAAAGCAGCAGCGCGACAGTCATAGATGCCAATACCAACAAGGTAATTGCGACGATAGGTCTTGATGGCAAACCTGAATTTGCAGTGGTTGATGGCGAAGGAAAGATGTATGTAAATATTGAAGATAAGAATGAAATAACGATCATCAATCTTTCTACGATGAAGGTCGAGAAATCATTCCCTATAAGTCCCGGCGATGAACCAAGCGGTTTGGCGATAGATACCAAGAACCACCTTCTGTTCAGCGTTTGCGATAACAAGATGATGGTTATCTCGGATTATAAAACAGGTAAGGTGATTAGTACTGTTCCCATCGGCGAGCATCCTGATGCCGTTGTATTTGACAAGGAATTGAAACGTACATATAGTTCAAATGGCGAAGGTACCATTACAGTAGTGCAGGAAGTTGATGCCAGCAAATTCAAGGTTATCGAAACAATTCCAACTCAACAAGGAGCCAGAACATTATGTTTATATCAGAAGAATCATCATCTTTATTTACCCGCAGCCGAAGCAATGCCACAGACTGAAGCTCCGGCAAATAAACCTATGTCTCCTAAAAGACCTAATTATAAACCAGGATCCTTCGTTATTCTTGATGTGGAATATATCAAGCACAAATGATAATTTTTAATGCTTAATAGAATAATTTCTTATGTCATCAGAAAATTTGAAACATTTATGAATAAAGGCACCACACATCTCAAAGAAGGTGATAAAGCACCTGATTTTACTACGAAGAATGAATTGGGAGAGACCGTAAAATTGAGCGATTACAGAGGCAAGAAAATTGTTCTTTACTTTTATCCAAAAGATGATACAACAGGTTGCACCAAGGAATCCTGCAACCTTAGAGATAATTATTCAAAGTTCAGAGAAAAAGGATATGTGATTCTTGGTGTTAGTAATGATAATGAAAAATCGCATCAGAAATTTATAAAGAAATATAATCTTCCTTTCAATCTTCTTGTAGATACAGATAAGGAAGTTGTCAATAAATATGGGGTGTTTGGTGAAAAGGTTCTCTTTGGAAAACCTTCTGAAGGTATCTGGCGCACTACCTTCATCATTGATGAAAAAGGAATCATCGAGAAGGTTATTACAGAAGTTGATACAGAGAATCATACAGCACAATTACTTTCATAGATGAGTGATATTAATGAAGTATTAGAGAACATGAGGAAGGATTATGCCTCTCATGTGCTACTTGAAGAATCAGCCGATCCCAATCCTTTCAAGCAATTTGAAAAGTGGATGAATGAAGTGATTAATGGTGAACTGAATTATCTGAATGCAATGACACTTTCGACAGTTGCAAAGGATGGATTTCCTTCCTCAAGGGTTGTTCTGCTAAAGAGTTTTGATGAGAATGGTTTTATCTTCTACACTAATTATAATAGCAAAAAAGGAACCGAATTAATTGATAACCCAAAGGCATCTTTAAATTTCTTCTGGCATGAGTTCGAGCGACAAGTTCAGATAAAAGGAACAGTAGAAAAGACTTCTGAAAAAGATTCCGATGAGTACTTCGCTATTCGTCCAAGAGAGAGTCAAATAGGCACTTGGGCATCTAATCAAAGTTCTAAATTAGAAAGCCGGAATTATTTGGATGAAAGGGTTATTGAATTTCAGAAACAGTTTGAAGGCAAGGAAATTCCCCGTCCTCCTTACTGGGGAGGCTTCATTGTGAAACCATTTTATTTTGAATTTTGGCAAGGCAGACCAAATCGTTTACATGATCGTTTAGCCTATACAAAAGAAAATTCCGAAACCTGGAAGATAGAAAGACTATCTCCCTGATTTCGGAAAGTTGAATTAAAAAGAGAACTATTCTCCTTCCTTTTTCTTGGTTACTTTCTTCTTAGGTTTCTCTTCGGTAGCAGCGGTTTTCTTCACCTTAGCAACTTTTTCTTTTGTGGCTTGAACTACTTCAGAAACTTTCGTTCTGCTTGGTCTTGTTACCCCATAAGAACCCATTGAAATTTTACCTCTTTTGGTTTTCTTGTCTCCTTTTCCCATTTTTATTTTAATTATTTATTATGATTTAATTTACTTTTCTATCGGGGGCAAATTTACTAAACTTAAATTATAAAACTATTAGTCCTGTTTATTGCTCCTTTAATTCTCTTCTAAAAATGTCAATGCAAGCCGATAAGAATCCAATCCAAAGCCACATATTATTCCCTTGCAATGTTTTGAAAGCAAAGAAAGATGACGATATTCTTCTCTGCTAAATATATTTGAAATATGAACTTCTATAACCATAGTCTTAATTGAAGCCACTGCATCTGCAAGAGCTACGGATGTATGCGTATAGCCGCCAGCATTGAGGATTATGGCATCATAACTAAATCCGACTTCATGTAATTTATTGATTAATTCACCTTCAACATTGCTTTGATAAGACTCCAAATTAATGTCCTTATAATCGTTTTTCAAGGACTGAAAATAATCTTCAAAGGAAATGTTTCCATAGATTTCGGGTTCTCTTTTTCCTAAGAGATTAAGGTTCGGACCATTGATGATAATTACTTTCATTTTGGAAATTATTTTTATTAAGATTGCAATACTATCAAAAATTTTAGACATCTTTGCGACTTCAAAGGAAAATAGAGGCATTCGAGAAACTTATGATTGTTAATCTTACGTGGAAATTCAGCATTAAAGGATTCAAGACTTATCTGCAATTAGAGAGGTCTTTGTCATTAAATTCTGTAGAGGCTTATATCCATGATATCGAAAAGTTTGTTCAGTTTCTTGAATACAAAAAGATTGATTTAGGACCTGATAAAATCGTGTTGCAACATCTCAAAGAATTCATTCAATGGGTGAATGAATTGGGAATGACTGCCAGCACGCAATCTCGCGTCATTTCAGGGATTCGGTCTTTCTATAAATATCTTTTGATGGAGAATTTAATAGATAAAGACCCTGCCACTTTATTAGAAGCTCCACGATTAAGTCGCAAGCTTCCTGATGTTTTGAACATTGAAGAAATTGATAAGCTTATCTCTGCAATTGATTTGAGTAATGCACAAGGGGAGAGGAATAAAGCTATCCTTGAAACCCTCTATAGTTGTGGGTTGCGGGTTTCTGAATTGGTTAATCTTAGAGTTTCTTGTCTTTATTTGGAGATAGGTTTTATTAAAGTTATTGGTAAAGGTGATAAGGAAAGATTGGTGCCTATCGGAAATTCAGCTATCAAACAAATCAAGATTTACAGAGAAAATATTCGTTCTCATCAGAAGATTAAACCAGGCTTCGAGGACATTCTATTTTTAAATAATAATGGTGCAAATCTGACTCGTGTTATGATCTTTTACATCATTAAAGATTTAGCAAAAAAGATTCAATTAAAGAAGAAAATAAGTCCGCATACCTTCCGCCATTCCTTTGCTTCACATCTTATTGATGGAGGTGCTGACCTCAGAGCCGTGCAGGAAATGCTGGGTCACGAATCCATTACCACAACCGAAATTTATACTCACTTGGACCGCGAATATTTGCGAAGTGCCATCATACAATTTCATCCCCGGTCATAAAATAAAACCTCTTGCTTTATTTTGGTTGTGAATTGTTCAATCTGTTTGCTTTTTGAGAATATGAATTTGCCGAAACAGTATCACCTGTATTCTGATAAGCAATACTAAGATATTGAATGCATTCGACATCATTAGAATCAAGGCTTTCAGCGGTCTTTAAATATTTAATCGCTGTTTGATTTTGATTTGTATTTACATAACATGCTCCAATGTTTTTGTATGCCCAAATAAACTTAGGATTCAAATCAATACTTCTTTGAAATTCTGGAATTGCAAGAGTATATTTTTTTAATCCAACCAAAGCACAGCCCTTGTTATTATAGCCATTGTAGTCTTTAGGATTTAATTTTATAGAAGAATCAGCATAAGCCAGCGCATCATTAAATTGACCGAGATTCTTATAAATTAAGGAAAGATTATAAAATATTTCAGGGTCGGTTTTGTCATACATATATTCCCAAGCAAGTTTATAATTAGCAATTGCATCTTTATAATATTCTCTTTTGGTATCTATCAAAGCCACGCCAAGATAGGGTTCTGAATAAAATTTATAAATCGCTATTGACTTCATAAACTCATCCTTAGCTCTATCTAAAATTATATTTTGTTTGTAAGAATCTTTTTCTTTTGGGTAAATTTCTGTGAACAAAGTATTGCCCAAATTGTAATGAGCTCTTGCACTATTATCGACAACAACAACATCATGTTCAAATAAAGTAGCGTTATCTTTCCAATCAGCATTTCTTGAAAATGTTTTAATGGAATAAAGCCCTACTATGATAACAACTATTATGGTAAGCTTAGAATTGCTTTTAATCAATTGATTAATCGGAAAATATTTGTTGTTGATAAAATCTGTTTTAGTAAGCTTAAAAAGTATCAATGATATTACCAAACAATAGCCCAAAGAAGGCATAAACAGAAACCTTTCTGCCATTGTCCAACCAATTAACAAAAATAAATTAGAGACTGGAAGAAGGGTTATCAAGTAGATTAAAATGGCTAGAGCAAAGAGGTTTTTCTTCCTGATATTAATGATGGAATATATTATTAAACCAAAATAAATAATTAAAGAAAGGAGGGGGATGAGATCAGTAAATTTACTGATGGGAATTTGAGAATAGGAATAATCATAAGACAATGGATGAGGTAGCATCAGCAGAAAAATATACTTCAATAAAATATAAAATGCTGTTGCCTTTTCACTAAAATAATCAGGGGCAGCAAGCAAAGAATTATTATAAACATCTATGGAATAGGAGGCAGAAAGCGGGCTTAAAACCAACCAACGAATGTAAAAATAAATACCGGTAATGATTCCCATGATTAAAGCAATCATAAGTATTTTATTAATCTTGGTAGTTGTGAAAACGTAGATGAATAAAGGGAATAAAGGCAGAAATGCTATTGCCGTTTCTTTAGACAGCAGCGACATAAAATAAAATATTATGAAGACAGCTAATGACAATTTGGAATGGGTTCTTAAATAATTCAAAAGAAAAATAATTGAGCTTATTCCAAAAAGAAGACAAAGTATTTCATCCAGGCTTTTGATGTTATCAACAACTTCGGTATGGATGGGATGTGCTGCAAACAATAGGGCACAGATGAATGGCAGAAAAATTCCATAAGAACTTGCTTCAAATAAATTGCAAAGCAGAAGAAACAACAACCCGCAAGTGATGGCATAAAGCATCACATTTATGAAATGCCCGAAATGCGGATTGTCAGGAAATAATTGCCATTCAATAGCGAACAAAGCCATCGGAATGGGGCGGTATTCGGGCGATCTGACCTCATTACTGAAACCATACAGGCGATCTGATTTGAAGATTTGAGGTATTGCCGCGATGCCTTTTGTAGTCAGTTTATTTTCCTTGAGGACATTATAATCATCAAGAACATAATTGAAAGAAATGCTTTGAGAATAAAGGATAAAAGCAAAGATTGCAATGAATATTCCTAAGATAGTTTTCGGTTTCCATTTAGAATCGGAATCAGTTGATGTCTTGATTTTTGAGTTATGAAGGGAGTATTTTTTACTCATAGTCCTTAAATTTATTTTGTATAGGTTGCAAAAATAGAAATCCCAATTTACAAACGCCTCCGTTTTATTATTTGTTACAGAAATTATCTGGTCAAAGCCAGGGAAGAAATATTTATTATCCTAATTTCATATTCCAAAATATTCAATGATGAAATATTCAATAGTATTAAAAGGCATAAAAACTTATGTTTATGTCTTATTGGGAATTCCCCAATGGCATTAAACATGCCTTGATAGCATGTTGGGGTTTCCCAAGAGGTACTAAATATGCCTTGATGGCAGTTTGGGAATTCCCCAGAGACTATAAACATGCCTTAATGGCATGTTGGGAAATCCCCATAGGCATTAAATATGCCTTGATGGCATGTTGGGGTTTCCCCAAAGGCATTAAACATGAATTAAGCCGGACTTGGGAATTCCCAAGTAGCATAAATCAAAATATAAATAAAAATTGGGGAATTCGCATAGGCATAAACATGCATTGATAGCTTATTGCTGATTCACAAGAGCCATATAAATCATATTTTCTCTCATTTGGGAATTCCCAAATTCTATTATATAGGTCTTGGGGGTGAATATTTCATCTTCTTATTCAACAATAAATTCAGCGATTTCATTCTACAATTATTTTTCCCTATATTGAATTTCATTAAAGAGATTCCAATTTTATTAATCGTTTTATGACAGCACCATTTTCAGGGTGCTGCAATAAAACGATTACAATAACGGTGACCATTAAACCGTTATATTTCGTAGTTTTGCAGCTTAATAAAATGAAAACAATGAAGAAAATTTTGATAGTGATAATGGTTCTGATTACTTGTGGAATCAGTGAGGCAGCGTATATTCTTATACCGATGGATAATTCCCAGAAGAATCATTTGAAGGCTTATGGTGTGGCATATTATGTTCTTAAAAACAACTTGGATGTAGATTGGTTGTTGAATTATAGAGGAGGTAGTTTTTGCTTTAAAGATTTGAATGTTTTGGAGAATGAATGCTCGATTCGAGGCGTGAGTTTTGAAGTCATTGCTGATGTTCAATACTCCGCAATTCAGCAGGAAATCGCCAATCCAGAAGTCAATCAAGACATTGTGAAATTGCAGAAGGCACCCAAGATTGCGGTCTATTCTCCCAAGAATGCAACCGGTCCGCGGGCTGAAAGGACTGCCCTTTCATTGCCTTGGGATGATGCCGTAACCCTTGCTCTGACTTATGCCGAGATTCCTTATGAAAGGGTTTATGATGAGGAAATCATCGAAGGAAAATTACCTTTATATGACTGGCTTCACTTGCACCACGAGGATTTTACGGGTCAGTACGGGAAGTTTTATGCTTCATACGCAGGAGCGGATTGGTACAAAGAAGATGTGAGATTGAATGAGGAAACTGCTCATAAATTAGGCTTCAAGAAGGTCTCTCAAATGAAACTTGAAGTGGCGAAAAGGATTCGGGATTTTACTGCCGGTGGAGGATATTTATTTGCCATGTGTTCGGCAACCGATTCATACGACATCGCCCTTGCAATGGAGGGTGTGGATATATGTGCGGAGATGTATGACGGCGATGCTGCCGACCCGAATATGAACTCCAAGATTGATTATTCCAAGTGTTTTGCTTTCACGAATTGGAAGATAGTAACCAACCCTATGAGCTATGAGAAATCAACAATTGATGCCACTTTTACGCGCCATGTGGAAAAGGAAAAGGACTTCTTTACATTGTTTGATTTCTCTGCAAAATGGGATCAGGTTCCTACGATGCTGTGCCAGGATCACGAACAAGTTATTAAAGGATTTATGGGACAAACAACCTCCTTTAAAAAGTCTTGTATCAAGCCGGAAGTCCTGATAATGGGCGAAAGCAAAGCATTGGATGAAGCAAAATATATTCATGGGGAATTCGGCAAAGGTACCTGGACTTTCTATGGCGGGCACGATCCGGAAGATTATCAACACCATGTTTATGATCCTCCGACTGACCTTGCTTTGCATCCGAACTCACCAGGTTATAGATTAATATTGAATAACGTTCTATTTCCTGCTGCTAAAAAGAAAAAACAGAAGACTTAATATTTTTTAGGAAGGTTTTCTTGAAAGTAAAAAGTTGATTCATTTTTAGTATAGAAATGAGATTAAAGATTAATGTATTAAAAAATAATCTTTTCAAGAGTTCAAAATGTCAATAAATTATATTAGTTTTGCGCCCTCAAAATAGTAAATGAAAATTAGTTAATAAAATATATGTCAAATACAGGAAAAATTGTACAAATAATAGGACCAGTAGTGGATGTGGCATTCGACATCGAAGGGTCAGTATTGCCAGCAATTCTCGATTCATTGGAAGTTACAAGAGAAAACGGTCAAAAGATTGTTTTAGAAACCCAGCAACACATCGGAGAAGATACTGTTCGTTCAGTAGCGATGGACTCTACAGATGGCTTGCGAAGAGGGATGGATGTGGTTGCTACCGGATCGCCAATAAAAATGCCGGTGGGCGAAGTAATTAAGGGCAGATTGTTTAATGTAGTGGGGGAGGCTATTGATGGAATCGGACCTGTTTCTCGTAATGAGGGACGTTCAATTCACCGTATGGCTCCAAGGTTTGAGGACTTATCTACAGAATCTGAAGTGCTTTTTACTGGTATTAAAGTTATAGATCTTTTGGAACCTTATGCCAAAGGCGGGAAGATTGGTTTGTTTGGCGGGGCAGGTGTGGGGAAGACTGTTCTTATCATGGAATTGATTAATAATATTGCTAAAGGATATGCAGGGCTTTCGGTATTTGCAGGGGTTGGAGAAAGAACTCGTGAAGGAAATGATTTGTTGAGAGAAATGATTGAATCCGGTGTTATTCGTTATGGGGAAGAATTCAAGAAAGGTATGGAACATGGCGAGTGGGATTTATCGAAAGTTGATATGAAAGAATTAGGACAGTCACAAGCGACACTGGTCTTTGGTCAGATGAACGAACCTCCCGGAGCACGCGCCCGTGTTGCACTTTCAGGACTTACTCTTGCTGAATATTTTCGTGATGGCGATGAGCAAAGCGGTGGTCGTGATATCCTTTTCTTTATTGATAATATTTTCCGTTTTACGCAGGCAGGATCGGAGGTATCAGCTCTGCTTGGTCGAATGCCATCTGCTGTGGGCTATCAGCCAACTCTTGCTACTGAAATGGGCTTGATGCAGGAACGGATTACTTCCACGAAACGTGGTTCGATTACTTCAGTTCAGGCTGTATATGTTCCAGCCGATGACTTGACAGATCCAGCACCTGCCACCACATTTGCTCACTTGGATGCTACTACAGTATTGAGTCGTAAAATTGCTGAATTAGGAATTTACCCTGCGGTTGATCCATTGGACTCTACCTCAAGAATTCTTTCTGCCGCTGTCCTTGGTGATGATCATTATAATACTGCACAGGCTGTTAAAGAGATTCTTCAACGATACAAAGAGTTACAGGATATTATTGCAATCCTTGGTATGGATGAATTATCTGATGATGATAAATTAGTTGTTAGTCGGGCAAGAAGAGTTCAACGTTTCCTTTCTCAACCATTCCATGTTGCCGAGCAATTCACTGGGTTGAAAGGGGTTTTGGTTCCTATCGAAGAAACCATTAAGGGTTTTAAAATGATTATAGCTGGAGAAGTTGATGAGTATCCTGAAGCTGCATTTAATTTGGTTGGGACCATAGAAGATGCTATCGAAAAAGGAAAGAAATTAATTACAGAATCTAATTAATAAATTAATGTTTTTAGATATTATAACACCGGATAAGAAGGTCTTCAGTGGAGATGTTTCTTCCATCACGGTGCCTGGGACAAAAGGAATATTTCAGGTTTTGAATAATCATGCTCCAATCATCTCTACCTTATCTAAAGGTGTCGTGAAGTATAAAACCATTGAAGGCGAAAAGACTGTTATTATCAATAGTGGTGTTATTGAAGTGTTGAAGAATAAAATAATTCTTTTACTTGAATCCTGATGGTGAGAATTTATATTTTATGAAATTTTTAGTAATTTCGTCCCATTAATTATTACAAATATTATCACAAAAAAGATACCTATGAAAACCATAATTACTTTTCTTATCGTAGTTCTAATAACGAGCAATGTTCGTATTATACAAGGACAGACCAAAGTAACCTTTAAAGCCGAAGATGGGTTAATGGTTGCTGCGGATGAATACATTGCAGAAAACGCCACTCGTTATATCATTCTTTGTCATCAAGCTGGTTATAGCCGAGGTGAATATTCTGAAACGGCAAAAAGGTTGAACAAACTCGGTTTTAATTGTCTGGCGGTAGATTTACGCTCTGGAGGTGAGATTAATGGAATTAAAAATGAGACGGCTGCCTTAGCCGCTTCTTCCGGCAAACCTGCCTCTTATCTTGATGCAGAAAAGGATATCAATGCCGCGATTGAATATGCCTTTGAGAAATCAGGAAGTAGAAATGTTATTTTACTTGGAAGTTCCTACTCTGCTTCTTTGGTCTTGAAAGTTGGGAAAGAAAATGATAAAGTAAGTGCCATAATAGCATTCAGCCCAGGTGAATATTTTGATAAAAAATTAGATGTTGCAGCAGCAGTTTACGGTTTAAGCAAACCTGTTTGGGTTACTTCTACCCAAAAAGAAGTTCCAGATGTTAATAGTATTATGAAAGGAATTAAATCTAAAAATAAAGTTCAATATATCCCCACTGGTGAAGGTGTTCATGGTTCAAAGGCTTTGTGGAAAAGTCAGGCTGGTAATGAGGAATATTGGATAAAATTAATTCCTTTCTTGGATTCCATCAGGAATCTTTAATGACATTTCATTATTGAAAAGAGCCACGAATTTCACAGATTGAAATTCGTGGCTTCTTCTTTTATAAGAGTTTTTTATTCTCTTTATGGCGGTCAATATCTCTATCTGTTTTCTTCTGAAGATTCTTTTCCAAAGCATCAGAAAGATTAACGCCTGTTTGATTTGCAAGGCAAATCACCACAAATAATACATCTGCCAATTCATCTTCAAGGTTCATTTCTTTATCTGATTCCTTGAACGACTGCTCGCCATATTTCCTGGAAATAATTCTTGCCACCTCACCTACTTCTTCAGTCAGGATAGCCATATTTGTTAATTCATTGAAATAGCGGACACCGTTTTCCTTTATCCATTTATCAACAATTTCCTGTGCTTCTTGTATGGTCATTTTATATGATTTATTTATCGGACAAAATTATAAAATATCGGATTGAATTTTTATCAGTTGCATCACTATGAAAAACCATTTTCGGTAATCAAGTCTGTTTCAGGAATTTACTTTTTTTTAGAAAATCCTGTCCTTAGAGTCGAATAGTTAAAAATTTATTTGTCCATTTCCTGAGAATTTCTTAATTTTGCATTCTAAAGTTTGTTAAAATACCATTACAGAAACAAAGTGCAAAATGAAAAAGATCAACAATATCAACGCATCCAATCTACCAATGAATCTTTCTTTCGGAGGTAAGTTGCTTGTTGGCTTCATTTTTTCTTTAGTAATTTTTATTTCATCAGCCAACAGCCAAAACGTGGGAATCAACCCCACAGGAGCGGCACCAAATGCCTCTGCTATGCTTGATGTATCAAGCACCAATTCAGGATTTTTATTGCCCAGAGTTTCTCTGCTTGATACTAATGACGTAGCTACCATTCCAAGCCCTGCCACAAGTTTATTGGTTTATAATACCAATGCTGCTATGATTGGTGGAGGCATCGGATTTTATTATTACAGCGGCACCAAATGGCAGTTGTTTTATACCACTGCAAATACCCAATGGATACTTACTGGAAATACTGGAACGAATCCAACTATTAATTTTATTGGCACCACAGATGCTGAAGATTTTGTTACAAAAACTAACAGTGTTGAAAGGATGCGGATTTTATCTACCGGAACAATAGGGATGAATGTCTCACCCACCACAACTGAGGAACTCACCGTAGCCGGCGCGACAATCAGTGGAATCAATGTTTCAACTGCCAGCACCAGCAGCACTGGATATGCCTTACATGCAGTGGATACAACTACTGATGAAGTATTTCTTGGCTATACCGGAACTATCACTGTTGCGGGAAATCCATATAAAAAACCGATCCTCTATTCCAATGCCCCTTTAACTGCCGGAAGTGGCGGTACACCTGCCATTCTGGCATTGTCATCAGGTAATAATGTCGCTTCTGCTATTGTTTCTTATTCTTCTGTTTCTTGTGGAATTTTATCCTATTGCACGCTGGCAAGCAATGCTGCGGGAGTTTGGGGACAGAACACCAATTCGACAGGTACCGGTGTCATCGGCGTTGGGAATAATCTTGGCAATGCAACTTATGCCCCAGGCGGTTCAGGCGGTGCCTTCAAAGGTGATTCTGTAGGGGCTTTCGGATATGTCACGAATTCTTCTGGCAAAAATCATGGCTTCGCGGTTTTCGGACAGGCAGCTCAAACTTCTGGAATAGGAGTTTTTGGTGAAGGCAATAACATTAACAGTCCTACTGTGCTTTCCATCGGGTCTGGTGGTGCATTCAATGGTGACTCTGTCGGGTCATTCAGTTATTCCACAAAGGCTCATGGATTCGGAGCTTATGGCTTTGGAAACGGTGCATCTTCAACTGGAGTCGTCGGCGTTGGAAACAATGTTGGAGCAGGTACATTGGCATCAGGATCAGGAGGAGCTTTTTTTGGAACTACTGTCGGAGCTTATGCTGCCACCACTACTGCTGCCAGTCCTTCTGCTGCCTTTACCGGCTATAATAACGCTACCGGTGGCTTTGCTTATCTGGATTATTACAATGGATCAAGTTATAAAGTTTTTAGCAGCACCTTAGCTTCTGTTTCCTGTTCTGTGCAAGATCTGAATGGGAAATATGTCGTGATGCATTGCCCTGAAACTCCCGAATTTTATTTTCAGGATTATGGTCAGGGGCAATTGGTTAATGGCTTTGTGCATATCAATTTGGATCCTGTTCTTGCTAAGAATGTTGCTATCAATGAGAAGCATCCTTTGCGAGTTTTTATTCAGTTGGAAGATAATGAAAATTGCAAAGGAGTGATTGTAAAAAATAAAACTGCCGCAGGATTCGATGTCGTAGAACTCAATGGTGGCGCATCAAATACGCCTTTCCAATATGAGGTCATTTGCAATGTTGCGGATGCTGAAATGCCAAGCGGGGTGATGTCTAAATTCCAGGATTTACGATTTGAGCCGACTCCTGAAAATCCTAAAATCATTAATGGGAATATTGATTTAATTCGACATGATAATCAGAAGCCTGTCGAATCTGATGGTATTCCACGATAAAAATTACCATTTTTGATTTTGATTCCACTGGGAATTTCAAAGGGATAAAACTTAACCACAGATTGCTCAGATTGACACAGATTTTGTTGAATTGAATCTGTGTTAATCTGAACAATCTTTGGTTAAGTTTTATTGGTTTGAATCTTAATTAATATCTTGATATAATTATTAATCTTATTGGCGATTTGCCCCTAAATCGTAAATAATATTAGGAATTCATAGAAAGAAGTTACCTTTGCATCCTTATTTAATTATAAAGAGATGCAAAATACCATTCTAAATTTCTATCCAGCAGCAGCCGAAAACGGCATGGATAGATGCTTTGCGTCTTTATCACATTCAAATATTAGGATCATTTTGGAGAAGAATGTTGTCGCTTCGGCAGCATTAATTACCCGATTCCATAGTTTTGGAATCGGTGGAAGTCCTGTCTTTGCAGGAACGCCTTTCTCTAAAATGATTCATGATGGAGAATAGGGATCAATTAGGAATCAGGGATTACAAATTAAGAAATCTGGCAGGTGGAAAACTCCTGCCTGGTTTGTATTTGACATTAAATCTGACTGGACTTTTATGCCTGCCGGATTTCTTGTATTGCATTAAAAATTTATAAAATAAAAATAGTAATTTAATTAAAAAAAAAATGGCAAAAAAAGCTCCTAAAACAAGGAAACCTCAAAAGCATAAAGCGGAGGGATTAGTAATCGCTAAAAAACGTCAGGACAGACGGTTGAAACGTCAGGGAAAAACTTCTCAGACCAGTATGGCTCCTGGATTTAAACAAGGAGTCAGTTCGAAATTCAAAAGGAAGCTCGTGATCATGAGAGCGAACAGATTGTTGAAAAAGAAAACTGCTGAAGCAGGTAGAAATAAGTCATCATTATCTATTTAATAGTGGTGAAAAAATTCTTCAAAATGTGGATTCACAATCTTGGTTTTTCCTCCTTTCATTCCCTCGACAAGCCGTTACGTCTTTGTGTTTTGAAAATACTAACTCAAATTTATTGTACTTGATTTTCAACGGAATAAATTCGAGTTATATAGAAGGTTTAATAAAATATCTCTCAGAATTTGAAAGGATAAAAAACTCTTAGAAGAGTTATTCAAAATAATACGACGTGGTATTATGACGTACTTTTCTGAAAGGTCATCTAATTTCAGCATTGTTTGGCAGAAAATGTCTCCAATACTGACCAGTATTGCCGCAATACTGACCAGTATTACTCCAGTACTGGTCAGTATTACTCCGGTACTGACCAGTATTGCTCCGGTACTGATCAGTATTGCTCCGGTACTGACCAGTATTACTCCGGTACTGACCAGTATTGCTCCGGTACTGACCAGTATTGCTCCAGTACTGACCAGTATTACTCCGGTACTGACCAGTATTGCGCCAGTACTGACCAGTATTGCGCCAATACTGGTCAGTATTGGAGGTGTTTTTACAATTATTAGTACTAAGCCTTATCCTCAAGGGTTTGATGGAGTGATGCAATTAACGATAGCGAGGTAAAAAAATGTTGGTGCAGATGGATAACAAATTTATCCATCAGCACTAATATTATGTGTATAAAAATAATTTGTAAGAGCAATGATTACTTCAAAATCCAAGTTAAGGAATCCTGTAAAAGTATCGGGACTTTGTGTAATAGTCTCGACATTTTGTGTAAATATGTCGAGACATTGTATAAATATGTCGAGACATTCAATAAAAGTCTCAAGACATATTATATTATTAAGGGTGATAATTACACAAAGTCTCGACATATTTACACAAAATGCCGATACATTGTATAAATATGTCGAGACCCTTACATATTATCTCGAGATTAATTATTAATTCTTGAGACTTTGTGTAAATGTCTTGAGACTAATTGTAAATTTCTCTGCTTTCTGATATTTATTGTTAAAGTGAATGAAAAGTAAAGCTAAGTCTCCAAAGATTTCAGGGGTCAGGAAGTATATTGTCGCATAAAATGAAAAGAATGATTTGATAATTTCTACTTTTCAGGAAGGAGATTTTTTGTTTTTATTTCCAAAATATTTGGTCATTAGAAATTAATTGTGTAACATTGCAGTCGCAAAAATTGTTAAACCATATAAAGATACGATGACAAAATAGACAAGAAGTAATTAAAGTATAAAAGCATCTTGCTTTTATTTCTGTTTTCGAAAACTGAGAAATTTCAAACCATACAGAAATAGACAATGATGTTCACAAAAGCATCTGCTTTTATTTCTGTTTCCGAAAACTGAGAAATTTCAAATCATACAGAAATAGATAATGATGCTCACAAAGCGTGGGCTCGTCTATTTTGTATGGTTGGCATCTCAGTGCCACGGAAACGGAATGGATTGTTAGCCCACGTTGCATTTATACTAAGACATAGAATACAAAAATCTTAATAAAAAATATCTAATAATTAAAATTAATTAAAAAATGAAAAAAGTAAACTTGACACCTCAAAAATCATCCTGCATGTTCAGGATTATCTTTATGTTTGCAGTCGCAATGACTTTTGTAAACATAGTACCGCTAATGACACATCAGTCTAATGCTGTTGCTTCCGCAACTGTCACTGTTGGAAATGTGTCTCCTACCATGTTTTGTGCTGGTAGTAATCTGTCAGTTCCTTACACTGCCAATTCTGGATTCACCACTGGCAATGTCTTCACGGCACAATTAAGCAATGCAACAGGAAGTTTTGGAAGCCCTGTAAACATTGGCTCCGTCACTTCAACTACGAGCGGTACAATTTCGACAACTATTCCTTTAGGTACGGGAGCCGGAACTGGTTACCTGATAAGAATTGTTAGTACAAGTCCGTCGGTTACCAGTATAAATACGAGTAATACTCTTATTATTTATGCTGTGCCAAGTGCGACTATTTCGTCTCAAATAAATGTAACTTGTTATGGATTAAATAACGGTTCGGCAGTTGTTGCGCCGGGTGGAGGAGTTTCCCCTTACTCTTATTTATGGATGCCTGGAGTTGAAACAAGTGCTGGTATTTTAGGTTTAGCCCCCAACAATTATGTGGTTACAGTTACAGATTCTAATGGCTGCACCGCAACAACATCAGCAACCATCACGCAACCTGCGGTATTAAGTGCGTCTATACCTTCTGGAAATATTACGAATGTATCTTGTCATGGATTGACTAATGGAAGCGCATTCGTCACAGTATCTGGTGGAACAACTCCCTATTCTTATTTCTGGTATCCCAGTTCGCAAACCGTTGATACTGCAACAGGATTGGCACCTGGCAGCTATAATGTGACGGTAACAGATGCGAATGGCTGCACTGCAATTGCGACTTCCCCATCCATTACGCAGCCTTCGGCAGCATTATCTGTGAATATTCCTCCACCAAACATAACAAATATTCCTTGCTTTAATGGCAGTACAGGCTCTATCCTCGCAAATGTATCAGGTGGTACACCTGGCTATTCTTACTCCTGGTTTCCGAGTGCTGAAACAACAAATCCTGCAATAAATCTAATGGCGGGGACTTACTATGTCACAGTCACAGATGCCAATGGATGCACTGCTGTTGGTGGTTCCGCAACGCTCCATGACCTTGATACTACTGCACTTACGGCTACTCTTTGGGATACTGTAATATATAGTGTAGGCATTGCTATTGTTCTTCCATCAGGCGGCTCACATCCTTATACTTATCTTTGGTCTCCTACAGGCGCGACTACTCAAACAATAGTGAGTTCTGAGTTTGGCGGAAATTCTGTAACTGTTACTGATAGCAATGGTTGTTCTTATACTATTACGCAACCGATTAATTTACCGGATACGGAGGCTATAGCAGGTACTACAATCTTCTATCCAAACTTGGGTCAAATAATACATACAGATACTACTTCCGCATCAGAAGTGAAGTTTTACACATTACGTAATTATCCTGTTAATTATTTTTTACAAGATTCCATAAGTTATGTCTTTACTTCAAATTTAGATTCCGCAACTCATACAGATACGGTGCATAGAATTGATATGACATTTGTCAAAGGTAATACATCGAACCCGATGGTGATTAATCGCATGGATAGTGGTGGGTTTCTTAATTATTATTTGCCACAATGTCCATCTGGAATAACTAATGTTCATGGATTTCAATACTTATTATACCCTGAAATATATAATCATATCGAAGCACTATTCACGGGCAATGCCGATGGGTTGAAATATTATATTATTGCTATGCCTGGTGCAGATACTTCCCAAATTGAATTGCAATATACAGGGGCAGATTCAGTAACGATTCTTGTTGATGGTGAACAAGAAATATATAGTCATTTTGGTTCAATAAAACTTGCACCACCAGAAGTCTATCAGATGGATAGTAGTGGTGCCAGAGTTGATCTTTCATGGGCTTCAAATTATTATTTATCCGGCACTGGGAAGATTAAATTTCATTTGGATACTTATGATCCAAATCTTCCTTTGATTATGCAAGTTGATATGAAACATATAATTTTGACTCCAACTTGTCCGCAAGTTAATATGCAATGGAGTACTTATGTCGGGCAAAATTCTGCACAAGATTATTCTACCGGAATTACGACTGATAATGTCGGTAGTAGTTATATGATTGAAGCAGCTTGTGGAATCCTTTTTCCTTCTAATGTTATTGGTCCAGTTTCTACATGGCAAGGCGGTTATGATTGTGCAATTACAAAGTTCAAATATACAGGTAATACGGTTGCACCCTATAATATTGTATGGACTACTTTCCAGGGAGGTACTCATGATGATATTCCAAATGGCATAAGCATAAATAATAGTGGAGCTTCTGGACATGAAGCCTATATTGTAGGCACAACAGTAAGTTCTGATTTTGTTACAATAAATAGTTTAATATGTACTACTTGCTTGAATCAAAGTACATATTCAGGAAGTTATGATGGATTTATTATCAGATTGAGAGATAATGGTACATGCGAATGGTCATCATTTATTGGAGGTGCTGGTGATGATGAAGCGTATGGAGTTTTAGTAAATAAAAGCAGTGCAACTAATGTATATGTTGTGGGTTTTACTTCAAGTACAGGGGCAACAACTACTACATCTGGTGATTTTTTATTACAAAATTCACCAACAGGTACTTATAACCAAACTGTTAATAATGGCACAGATGCTTTTATTATGAGATTTGATGATCAGGACAATATGAAATGGTCCAGTTTTTATGGAGGCAATGTACAAGAAGAATTTTTTAGTATCACGACTCTATCCAATAACTGGATTGTTATTGGTGGAATTTCATCTAGTAATTTGATTAATGCGCCTTTAACTCACGGTCCATATACTGCTTCAAATGCAAACACCAGTTCTGAACTTCAGTTAGGGTTTCCTAATTTTACTTCTCCCTCACCATATTATGAAACTACTTATGATGTTTCGGGTGCAGGCGATGCTTTATTAGTTTCGTTTGATGATAGTGACAATTTACAATGGGCTACTCTTTTTGGTGGCGACAATACTGACGGTATGTATCCTAATTCATTAGCAGCAGATAATGGAACTCCTCAAAATTTATATTTCTTGGGATATACAAATTCTTCATCAGGTTCACTACCATTAGTTACATCTACAAATGGGGGCAACTATAATCAGACCACAGCTGGTGGTGATTTAGATATGCTTATTGCAGAATTTGATAATCATTTTCACCAGGAATGGACATCTCTTTTTGGTGGACTAAGTGCTGAATCTGGGAATGGTTATTCGGGATTAGCAATTAGCAGCGACAATAGAGTTTTTATTGCAAGCAGCACGCAATCATCTGCTTCTACAAGTGCATGCGGTGCTGCTCCTACTGATCATCATTTTCCCGTTTGTGATGGTAATAATTGTTATTACACATGTAGCTTTAATGGAGCCAGTGGATTAGGTGATGCATTTATTGCAGGATTTGACGAATACAATAATTTATTTTGGTCCACATATTTAAATGCTGACAATGCTGTTATTGCCGGTTTATCTGTTGACAAAATACATGACAGGCTTTATTTTACAGATGCACCTGTAGGAATAAATCAATTAAATCCAAATTCTTTCCCAATATATAGTTATCCAAATAGTAATAATCCTACTTACTATAATCAAACAGCTTTGGTCGGATACAATGATGCTGTTGTTGGATTTTTTGATATTAGTTGCACTGCAACCGGAATAAAAGAAATAACGCATACAAATGTTACAAATGAATTAATCATTTATCCAAACCCTTCATCAGGATTATTTGATCTTTCTCTTTTATTATCTTCAAATAATATTAATGAAAATGTAATAGTTAAGGTTAGGGATGTTTTTGGAAGACAGGTATTAAATGAGAATATCAAATCAAATGGAAGTATTTTTCAAACTTCTTTAGATATAAGTAATTTTGCGAATGGTATTTATATGATTCAGGTAATTACAAATGGAACAGCGTTTAATAAACAAATAGTCAAAGACTAATGAGAAATTTATTAATGGTATTTATGGTTCTGACAGCAAATATTGTTTGCTGTCAGAACTGGTTGCCAGTTGATTGTGGTTTAAATAGTGTAGGATATGTTTTATATCCTGATTCTACAACAGGGAAACTTTTTGTTGGAGGTTCTATGTCTGCAATATTTCCTTCTTGTGATCATGGAGATCTTATAACTGTATGGGATGGTACAATGTGGGATTCAACTTATGAATTACATGGTGGAGGAGGTGACATTCGCACAATTATGCGATATCAAAACCAACTCTATGCTGGAGGCAATGCTGGTTTTGCAAGTGGTCATAGAATTCAGGGATTTACACGATGGAATGGGACATTATGGGATTCATTAGGAGTGTGTCAGAATCCATTTAATACAATGTTTCCAACTCAATTTTGCGAGTTTAATAATTTGCTTATTGTTGTTGGTAGTTTTGATAGTGTTAGTAACAATAATTCCCAAGTTATTGCTGCATGGAATGGTACGAGTTGGATACCAATGGGATTATCTGCTTTTTATAATGATTTTCAAGGATGGTCTTGTACTGTATTTAATAATGAATTGTATATGGGAGGGCATATTTTTGATACAACAGGAGTAGAACATTGTTTTTTTAAATGGAATGGCACAACATGGAATGAGGTTGATACAAATCTTAAAGGTACATTGTTGAGTTTGGTAATTTATAATGGTGAATTATATCTTGGTGGAGGCGTTTGTTATAATAATATTTGTTATCCTATTCTTAAATATGATGGCACAAATTTTTCCACAGTAAGTAATTGTTCTTTTGGAAGTATATATACTGGTTTTTATCGCCTGAAAGTAATTGAGAATAAACTATTCGCTGTGGGTAATAGTATTGATAGTATCTGCGGAAGTCCTGCAAGTGATATTGTGTATTACGATGGAAACACATGGTATCCTTTCTCTAGCGATAGATTTAGTGTTAATCATGGTGACCAACAAGCAACTATTAATGATATTGCAGTATATCAAAATCACCTATATGTTACAGGTAGTTTTCAATGGATCAATAATGATTCAATAAGTGATATAGCAATGTATTCTAGTCCGCTTGGGATAAAGGAATTATTAGATAAAAAAGGAGCAGTAGAGGTTTATCCCAGTCCTACAAATACCAGCATAAACATTCACCTATATACATATACCACCAATGAAACCCTGCTTATTACAGATGTTCTTGGAGAAGTGATTTATAAAGGCACCTTGAGTGGTATTGATAATAGTATTGATGTATCGAGGTGGAGTGAGGGGGTTTATTTTATCACCATAATAAGCCAGGATGCTATCATCACACAAAAATTCATAAAACTATAAACAAAAATTAAAATGAAAAGAATACTTATTGTTATCGTCCTGCTTTCAGCCATGAAGTTGCAAGGACAAACCACACCTCACACCATAGAAATGGCTGGTACTAAAGATGCCTTAGATGCCTTTATTGCCGCCTTTGAGAAGAACAATGAATTGCATTGGTCTACCTATATCTATTGGAAGTTTGATAAGACATTAAATGACAATCCAGAGGCTTCAAAAGATTCCACAGAAGCCTTCATCGCAGAATTTGATAAATACAATAAATTGGTGTGGGCTACCTTTCTTGACGGAAGTCCTGATGAACCCATGATTGAAAATTCTAAAGATTCAGTTTCTATTTATGGTGCTGTTTCAAGTTCATTAAATGAAGTTGAAATTGCAGATTCATTAATTTATTTAGAACCAAATTCCGATAACAGGATAATTGATAGAACCAGCATTAACGAAATATCTGTTTATCCTATCCCCACCAACACAACCTTAAATATTCACCTATCATCTTATACCACCAATGAAACCTTGCTTATTACAGATATTCTTGGAGAAGTGATTTATAAAGGCACCTTGAGTGGTATTGATAACAGTATTGATGTATCTATGTGGAGTGAGGGGGTTTATTTCTATGAAGTAATCGGCGTAAATAATATCGTGAGAGGAAAGTTTGTTGTGCAGAAGTAATCACAAATAAAAATTTATCAATCATAAATTAAAAGCGATACACAGTGTATCGCTTTTTTTGTTTCAACAATTAGATAACAAACTACATAAGCAATTCCCAATAAATTCTTAATTTTGTCCCTCCAAAAAGATAATAAATACCATGGCTATAGTAGAAATGATAATGCCCAAAATGGGTGAGAGTGTTGCAGAAGCGACCGTTTTAAAATGGTTGAAGAATGTCGGCGATAAAGTTGAAGCCGATGAATCTATTCTTGAAATAGCAACTGATAAAGTTGATTCTGATATTCCTTCACCGTCTGCCGGAATATTGACCAAAAGACTTTTTGAGGAAGGTCAGGTAGTGCAGGTAGGTTCTGTCATTGCACTCATTGACAGTGAGGCAAAAGCCGGTACGCCATCTGCAAATGCCACTCCTGCGCCGCAACCTGAAAAACAACAAGCAGCCGAACAACCTAAGGTTGAAGCCAAGGAAGTTAAAGAAGAAAAGAAAGAGCCTGAAACAAAAACAGAAGAAAGAAAAGCTCCTGATGCTAAGCCTGCACCTCCTTCCCCACCAGCAACTTCGGCTCCGATTCCTACCCATTCCGGTGACAGGTTTTATTCTCCTTTAATAAAAAATATTTCGAAGCAAGAGAATGTCTCTGTTGAAGAATTAGATAAAATTCAAGGTACAGGTAATGAAGGAAGAGTAACAAAAAATGATTTGTTGAATTATGTTTCCAACAAGGCAAAGCAACCCTCTGCACCTTCTCCGAAAGCTGAAGAAAAGCCAAGTCCTGCACCAGTATCAACACCGGAACCAGCTTCAAAACCTGCTGTTTCGATTAGTGGTGAATATGAAATTGTGGAAATGGATCGCATGCGCAAGTTGATCGCAGACCACATGGTGATGTCGAAAAGAGTTTCTCCACATGTTACTTCTTATGTGGAATTAGATGTTACAAATATGGTTCTCTGGCGTGAAAAGAATAAAGAAGCATTTGAAAAAAGAGAGAAAGAAAAAATTACTTATACCCCGATATTTATTGAAGCTATTGCCAAAGCATTGAAGGATTTCCCGATGGTAAATGTCTCTGTTGACGGGACAAATATCATTGTCAAAAAAGATATTAATATCGGCATGGCAACTGCCCTTCCATCAGGAAATCTTATCGTCCCTGTAATTAAAAAAGCTGATACTTTAAATCTTCTTGGCTTAACAAAAGCAGTAAATAATCTCGCCAACAAAGCAAGAAATAATAAATTAAGTCCTGATGATATTCAAGGCGGCACCTTCACAGTTACCAATGTCGGCACCTTCGGAAATACGATGGGATCACCTATTATCAATCAGCCACAGGTTGCCATTATGGCTACCGGTGCCATCAAAAAGAAACCTGCCGTTATTGAAACTCCACAAGGCGATTTTATTGGAATTCGTCACATGATGTTCCTTTCACTTTCTTATGACCATCGTGTTGTTGATGGTGCATTAGGTGGAAGTTTTATGCGGAGGGTAGCAGATTACCTTGAGCAATTCGATATTAAAAGAACCATTTAATTATAACCATTCACGAATCTTATTCTTTACACCATGAACCATTCAAAAACCTTATTCTTATCATTTCTAATCCTGATTTATTGTATTGACAATAGTAATGCACAGCAAGCTGCAACAACCGATACAGTTAAGTCTCACCGTGCTCCTCATGTCAGAAGAGCAAGCACTGCTACCACTGTGAACTTCGATAAAAAAGAAGCAATGGCATATTTTGCTGCTGATAATTATTATGCCGCTCTCATGGCATATTTGGAACAATACAAAGATAATCCAAAAGACGTAATTGTGAATTATAGAATCGGTTTCTGCTATCTTAAAACTAATGTAGGAAAAGCCAAAGCTGTTTCCTATCTGGAATATGCAACAAAACAAAAAGAGGCACCTAAAGATGTTTATCTGCTACTTGGAAAGGCTTATCAGTATGCCAACAAATTTGATGATGCAATAACCGCATTTAATACCTTCAAAGAAGGTAATAAACTGAAACCAGATATTATTTCTACTGTGGATAGACTTATCGAAACATGCGAGAATGCCAAAGATTTGGTTTCAAAACCTGTGGATGTGAAGTTTGAGAATCTTGGAAAGTTAATTAATTCAACGGGTGCTGATTACGGTCCTTACGTCAATGCTGATGAAACTTTTCTTGTATTTTCAAGTCAGCGTGCCGGAAATACTGGCGGCACTTATGATAATCCAGAAGACATAGGTCAGTATCCAGCCGATGTGTATTATTCAATTATGAAAGATGGTGCATGGCAGAAAGCAAAGAACATTGGATATACCATCAATACAGAGGAATCTGAAGAATGTGTGGGTTTGAATGCTGCGGGCGATAAAATGATTTTGTTCTTTGATGGAAAGAATGATTATTCTGATTTATATCTATCAACCTTAAAAGCAAAACTATGGCAAAAGCCAGAAACCTTTGGACCAAACATCAATACCAAAAGTGTTGAATCCGGTGGTGCGCTTTCACCTGATGGAAATACATTAATTTTTTCCAGTGATAGAAGAGGTGGCATTGGAGGGAAGGATTTATATAAATCTAAAAGACTCCCAAATGGTGATTGGGGTACCGCCGAAAACCTTGGAAATACAATAAATACACAGTACGATGAAGATGGTCCTTTTCTTTCTCCAGATGGAAAAACTCTTTATTTCAGTTCGAAAGGTTTTAATTCTATGGGTGGCTATGATTACTTTAAATCTGAATATAATGCCGAAAAAGATGAATGGTCTGAACCAGTAAATCTTGGCTATCCGATCAATACAACAGATGATAACATTTATTTTTCTGTTACTGCTGATAAAAAGCATGCATATATAGCAACACAACGAGATGATGGCATTGGTGATTTAGATATTTACAGGATAACTTTTAACTCTGAACCTGGTGCAACCAGTGATAAATATACTATTGTTCAAGGAACGGTATCGGGGGATTCTGTAGCGGAAGGTAATATAAAAATAATCCTTACCGATGCTTCAAATAAAACGGTTGGCATTTATAATTCACAATTAAAAGGTGGAAAATTCCTGATGATTATTCCGGCAGGAAAGTATCATATTGCTACAGAAGCTGCCGGATTCAAACCCTATTCTGAAGATTTTATTATTGCTGATAAACCACAGCCTGCGGACATGCAGAAATCAATTTATATTACCAAATAAAGAATGGAGACCTTAGAAACTTCTTTCTTTATTAATCTTACAAAACCACTTGCTTTTATTGATTTAGAAACTACCGGTATCAATGTCAGTGCTGATAGAATCGTTGAAATATCTATCCTGAAAATTGCTCCTGATAATTCTAAAGAAAGCTATACACAGCGTTATAATCCTACCATTCCTATTCCAATCGGTGCATCCAAGGTTCATGGGATCTATGATACCGATGTAAAGGATTTCATTACTTTTAAGGAAGATGCTGAAAAGGTAAATTTGTTTCTGTTGGATTGTGATTTGGCGGGATTTAATTCTAATAAATTCGATGTTCCTTTGTTAGCTGAAGAGTTCTCGCGGGCAGGTATTGACTTCGATATGACCAGCCGAAGACTTGTTGATGTGCAGACCATATTCCATAAGATGGAGGCAAGAAATCTTGGTGCTGCATACAAGTTTTATTGCGGCAAAAACCTTGAAAATGCTCATAGTGCCGAGGCAGATATTGTCGCTACTTATGAAATCTTCAAGGCTCAATTATTAAGATATTCCGAACTTAAAAATGATATAGATTTCCTTCATAATTTCTCTTCCCAAAAAGATAATGTGGATTTCGCTTCAAGGATTGTAAGAGATGAGAATGGCAAAGAAATATTCAATTTTGGGAAGCATAAAGGGAGGATTGTAGAAGATGTTTTTAAGAAGGAACCATCTTATTATGACTGGATGATGAATGGAGATTTTGCACAGAATACTAAGAAAGTAATTACCGCCATCTATAAGCGGAATGCGCCTACCAAGTAGTTATTCCTCAAAGATTATAAATTTTTATTTTTTAATATTATGAAGATTATCGCTATCGGCAGGAACTATGCCGAACATGCCAAGGAGATGAACTCTCCGATTCCAGAAGAGCCTGTTATTTTTATGAAACCGGATTCAGCAGTGATATTAAAGGACAATCCTTTTTATTATCCGGATTTCTCTAAAAACATTCATTATGAAGTGGAAATTGTTGTGAAGATTTCGCAGACAGGAAAGAATATTTCCAAACAATTTGCTTATAAATATTACGAAGAAATCGGTATCGGCATTGACTTCACGGCTCGTGATATTCAGAACAAATGTAAGGACAAAGGATTGCCCTGGGAGCTTGCCAAAGGCTTCGATGGTTCTGCGCCTATCGGGAAGTTTCAAAGCAAAAATAATTTCGAGAACTTGAGAAACATCAACTTCCATTTGGATATTAATGGTAAGACGGTTCAGCAAGGAAATACCAGAGATATGCTTCATTCTATAGATAATATTATTACTTATAGTTCATCCTATTTTACTTTGAAGAAAGGTGATTTGATATTCACCGGAACCCCTGTCGGTGTGGGTCCCGTGAAGATAGGAGATATTCTCACTGCCTATATCGAAGGCAAACTATTATTAAAAGTAGAAATTAAATAATTTGAGATCCAACTTTAAACTCATAACATTTACATTGTTACAACTTTCCTCACCATTCTTTCGCCATCTGTGATTACTTCAAGGAAATAAATCCCTTGGCTTAAGTTGCTCAGGTCAATGTAATAATTTATTATGAGTTGAATAAGTGGGAAGCACTTTTTCTCCAAGCATATCATAGAGATTGACAATTGATTTTTGATTGCTATTGAGGATAGTGATATTTAGTATAGATGTTATCGGGTTGGGATAGAGTGAAAGGTCATTATCAGAAGAAATAATATTAGACTTCTTTCATAATTATAAACGACTGTCGGTTTGTTTACACCATTAAATATAAATTATGGAAACTTTTAAAGACTCCCCTACTCTTTCTTCTTCTTTTTAGTATTTTCCTTAGCCTTCTCTTTTTCCTTGTCTTTAAAAAATCCGCGCAATAGAAAACTATGTTTTGCAGCTTCTGTACTTTCTTCAATATTAGTAACAGTCTTCCCGACAGAGTTTGCAAAAGATGAGTCCGTGAATAATTTCCCAACGATACCCTTGCCGGATTTTATGCCCTCAAGCATGGTATCAAGGTTTCCGGTAATCTCGGCTGCATTAAAGCTGGCAACTTCGAGGTTAAGCAATATCTCGTCTATATTTGTTGATTCGCCGGCTTCGAGGGTGTCGTTGTTCTTTAATTCAGGCGCATTGGATAGCCCATGACTGATGTTGACAAGTTTGTCACCCATCACCCCTTCCGATCCCACAGTAGCTTTGGCACCTTGCCTGACAAACTTCCTCACTTTTTTGTCAAGCATCATGTCAACTTTCACCAATGTATCCGAAATAATGTCAACCTTATCCACCGTCCCGATTTCCACTCCGCCAAACCTGACATTGTTTCCAGCCTTCAATCCATTTGCATCTTTAAAAAGACAGGAAACTTTGAACGTACTGTTAAATAATTGCTTTCGGGAACCCAAATTATAAATTACAATTATAAAAATGAGTATCCCAACCGAAACAAATATCCCCAACCTGATTGAATTCTTAGTCACCTTTTCCATTTTATTATTCTTATTATTTCAATAGATAAATTCTTTTATAACTAATCAAAAAACTTGCGAATCTCTTTGTCCTCAGACTTAACAAGGTCGTCGTAATTTCCTTCTGCTGCAAGGATTCCGTCCTTGAGCATCACCATTCTGTTGGCAGTAATTTTAGCGCAACTGATATCATGAGTAATGATGACAGAAGTGGCATTATATTCCTTTTGAATATCCATAATAAGGTGGCTGATTTCCTTCGCCGTGATA